>Ga0187827_10000136_pt1:0-45000 | contig 111599 bp, 97 predicted proteins | sample ETNtaG_39_FD_167969 | JGI IMG/M metagenome (GOLD analysis project Ga0187827, IMG submission 167969) | Marine microbial and viral communities from oxygen minimum zone, Eastern Pacific Ocean - ETNP2014_SV_150_PacBio MetaG (Illumina Assembly) | ecosystem: Environmental > Aquatic > Marine... | reverse complement strand
ATACCGGTGAAGATGCCGGTTACCCGCGACAGGACGGAAAGACCCCGTGCACCTTTACTATAACCTGATAATGGATTTTGGAGTAGTATGTGTAGGATAGGTGGGAGACTTTGAAGCTTCGGCGCTAGCCGGGGTGGAGTCAACCTTGAAATACCACCCTTATTAGTTTGAGGTTCTAACCTCGGACCGTGAACCCGGTTCAGGGACATTGTCAGGCGGGTAGTTTGACTGGGGCGGTCGCCTCCTAAAATGTAACGGAGGCGCGCGAAGGTTCTCTCAGGCTGATTGGAAACCAGCCGTCGAGTGTAAAGGCATAAGAGAGCTTGACTGCGAGACTGACAAGTCGAGCAGGTGGGAAACCAGGTCTTAGTGATCCGGCGGTTCTGAATGGAAGGGCCGTCGCTCAACGGATAAAAGGTACGCCGGGGATAACAGGCTTATCGCCCCCAAGAGTCCATATCGACGGGGCGGTTTGGCACCTCGATGTCGGCTCACCGCATCCTGGGGCTGAAGCAGGTCCCAAGGGTTGGTCTGTTCGCCCATTAAAGCGGTACGCGAGCTGGGTTTAAAACGTCGTGAGACAGTTTGGTCCCTATCCGTCGTGGGTGCTGGATATTTGAGAGGAGCTGCTCCTAGTACGAGAGGACCGGAGTGGACGAACCTCTGGTGTTCTGGTTGTGGCGCCAGCTGCAATGCCAGGTAGCTATGTTCGGAATGGATAACCGCTGAAAGCATCTAAGCGGGAAGCCAACCTCAAAACAAGATATCCCTACCCTTTCGAGGGTCTGAAGACACCTTGAAGACCACGAGGTTAATAGGCCGGAAGTGTAAGTGCAGTAATGTATTTAGCTAACCGGTACTAATCAGTCGTGAGGCTTGACCATTTTTTTAATATAGCAAATAAAAGGCAGGCGGTTAGCAAAAGGCCGCCTGCCTATAATGCTCGAATCAATATTTATTTAAATTGAAGTGATCAGCATTTAGCAAACAGCCTTCAGCTAACAAATGGAAAAAAATTTTTTCAAATAAAAAGCTGACAGCCGAAAACTTATAGCTAGGCTAGATTCTTTCTCGGTGGCAATAGCGAGGGTGTCACACCCGTTCTCATCCCGAATACGGCAGTTAAGCCCCTCTGCGCCTATGGTACTGCACGGGAAGCTGTGTGGGAGAGTAGGACGCTGCCGGGATTAAAAAAAACCCCCTGCACCGTACGGTACAGGGGTTTTTTTTTGGGGAGAGTGAAACACCTCCCGGCGTTGTATCATTTGAAAGCTTTTTTTTTAACAGAGATGTACAGGATATCCTATTGGTGAGACTTTACTCTCTTCATCCTATCTACTCCTCTATAAAAAATCCATTCTAATATATGGTTTCTTTTAATACAAAATCGATTCAAATCATAGGTCACAGGGGAAGCGCCGCGCCTTTTCAGGGGAATACGCTGGAAGCTATTTTATATGGTATTTTATCTGGCGCAAAAATGATTGAGATAGACCTGCGATTAAGCAAAGACAAAGAGGTCATCCTTTCTCATGATGAAAACCTTTCCAAAATAGCCGGGATCAATAAAAATATTTCAGACAAGACCTGGGAAGAACTATCTCTACTACAAATTAAAAAAAAGAAAGAAATATTTCGTCTTGCACGTTTAAAGGATGTTTTTAAAAGTGTGCCAGGTGATATCCAATTTTATCTTGAAATAAAGACATCAATATTTCTTCATAGTTCAGGGTGGGATAAAAAGCTGGCGGATAAAGTAATTTCCCTTATAAAAAAAGAGAAAATAAAAAAACAGTGTTTGGTTATGTCATTTGAACAGGATATTGCATATTATGTAAAAAAAAAATACCCCTCTCATAGAGTAGGAATAATACTTGATTCTAAAACAAAATTAAATACCCTGATAAAAAATACTAAAATTAAATTTGATTGTCTTGCTGTAAATTATAAATTATTAACAAAACGTAATTTACAAATTATCCGTAGTTCAGGGATTCCATTGATTGTGTGGACAGTGAACAGCAAAAGGCTTTGGGAGAAAATAGTTTCTTATCGGCCATGGGGTATTGTCACCGATTATCCGGAAAAGTTCAGCAGTAGTGATCTTGAGTTTTAATTTAAATTTTGAGATTTGAAATTATATGTGTGGTATTACCGGAATAATAAATTTTAATAACGCCCCTATTTCAGAAAATGTTCTTATCGGAATGAGAAATTCCTTATCTCATCGCGGACCGGATGATACAGGAGTATATATTAATAAGATAAAAACAGTAGGGTTAGCCCATAAAAGACTTTCTATAATTGATCCATCGTCCGCCGGACATCAACCCATGTGCAACGAGGACGGGACACTATGGATAACTTACAATGGGGAGATATATAACTACTCGGAGTTGCGTAACCGATTAAAGAACTCAGGACACATATTTAAGTCAAATTCCGACACAGAGACAATAGTACACGCGTACGAAGAGTGGGGGATCGAGGCATTGCTAAGAAAACTTCGCGGTATGTTCACCTTTGCAATCTATGACACAAAAAGTCAGCGCCTTATCATTGCGCGTGATCGTCTTGGAATTAAGCCCATATATTATTCCCACAACAACGATACTGTAATTTTTGCCTCTGAGATAAAAGCTATTTTAAAATCCAACTCTATTTTAAAAAAGAGAGATTTTCAATCAGCGGGGCTTTTCCTTCTTCATGGTTCTATTCCCGCTCCTAAAACAATATATAAAGAAATATCCGCGCTTGAACCGGGGCACTTTCTGACAATTAATAGAAATGGACTCAGAAAAAAACGCTATTATGATCCGAGAAAGATTTTTTCAGACACATCATTATTAAAAATCTCTGAAGAGGATGCTGTTGAGAGAGTTCGATCCTGCCTTAATGAAACTATAAAATGCCACCTCATAAGCGATGTGCCCGTAGGCGCGTTTTTAAGCGGAGGAATAGATTCCACTGCCGTTGCAGCCCTTATGCGTGAAGCAGAACACAAGCCCATAAAAACCGTATCAATCGTCTTTCCTGATACGCCTTACGATGAAGCAAAATACGCCAAACTGGCAGCCAGGAGGTTTGAAACAGAGCACGTGGAGATCGAAGTTAATGGAAAAAACATGATTGAGCACCTGGATAAAATTTTAGGAAGCATGGATCAACCAACCATAAATGGAGTAAATACATATTTTGTTTCCTGGGCCACAGCTCAGGCTGGTCTTAAAGTAGCAATGTCCGGAGTAGGAGGAGATGAAATATTTGGGGGGTATCCTTCTTTTACACAGATTCCTAAACTATATAACTTTCTAAGAGTTCTATCATGGGTTCCTTTTGGGAGAAAAGCAGCTTGCTCTATTGTGAAAAATTACGAAAAATCGGTAATGGCAAAGCTTTACTCTATGCTCTCATCTGCTCCATCAATTCCTGATATTTATTTAAATTACAGAGGTGTTTTTACACAGGAACAAATTCAAAAATTGCTTCGTCCTGATATAGCAAGAGAAGCCTTGGAAGATATTGAGCCATGTTCTTTTCTACCAGATTGTTCTAAAACAAACAGCAAATTCAACCAGGTCAGCCTGCTTGAAATCACCTCATACATGCGCAATCAACTCCTGAGGGATACTGATGTTTTCAGTATGGCACATTCTTTAGAGGTAAGAGTCCCTTTTGTAGATCATATATTGGTGGAATTATTAGCAAAAATTTCAGTGAAATATAAAACTAATAAAGGTACACCTAAAATGCTCTTAATTAAAGCCTTGAATAAGAAGTTGCCGGAGGAGATTATTTTCCGTCCCAAGATGGGTTTTACTTTTCCTTTTGATATGTGGCTAAGAAAAGAACTTAAGAACATTGTTGTTGAAAAGCTTAACAAATCACATATCTTTAATTTAGCCTATAGAGAAAGACTTTTAAAAGATTATTTTGACAACAGACTCCACTGGTCTAAAATATGGACTTGTTTTGTTTTAAGTAATTGGCTGGAATAAAAAGAGGAATATCATCAAGTAAAATACAGGACGAGTTCTTTATGAGGATGTTCTGGGTTACCCGTACTTAAAAATAACCCCTGTGCCACCGCGAGGATTATCCCATACCACATAATCACGGCAAGCTACCTGACATGAGCCGCATTCAAGGCAGTTTTCAAAATTCACAATACATTCCCCGGTTTCTTCATTTTTTACATACACTTTTGAAGGACATATATATAGAATGGCAGGATTCGGGTCCTTTTTGAATTTTTCCTGGTTGACTTTTATGTGACTTTCCGTATCAATTTTCCTGGTAACTGTGAATAATTTGTCTTCTATGGATATGCGTTTTTTGTTGTTCATGGTTAAATTAGCTCTCAGCTATCAGCGGACGGGGGTCAGAAAAAACCTGGCAAACAACCCCTGATTCCCGAAACCTGATTATACCAATGCTCCTTTTGAGCGCCACATGCCATAGAGCAGTCTCAGAAGATTGACGTTTTTTAGAAATTTCTTAATTATTGCTTTGCGAACCGCTTTTTTTGGCATTTCACTTATGGTGAAATAATCTACAAGCATTTCCATAAATATCTTTGGGTAGTCATCAATAAACTGACGGTTGTTTGTAATGAAAGACAGGAATTTTCTGAAATGTTTCATATCCTTCAGTACAAAACTTTCTTCCATTTTTCGCTGGTACTGGGACAGGCTTTTCTCAGAAAAATCTTTTCGTTTTTTTGCTTCTAAAATTGTTTTTCCAGCGCAAACCCCTGACGCCATGGCCAGGTTGGTTCCTTCATGGTATAAGGAAGGATTGATAAGAGCGGCACTGTCTCCTGCCATTAGTAGTCCGCTTTTATAAAGTTTGGGTAGGTTGTTATACCCGTCTTCCGGGATCATGTGTGTTGAATATTCGAGCAGTTCTCCCCCTTTGATATAGTTGCTAATTGTTGGCAGCTCTTTAAAATGTTCCAGAATGCCGTTCGGGCCAGAATTTTTCTCGATCATTTCATCCATTGTGCATCCGATACCGATAGAAATACTTTCTTTATTGGTATATATGAATGCCGAGCCTTTCATGCCTTTTACAGCGCCACCATAATACTCTACAGATGCTCCTTCATCCCGTTCTACAGAAAAGCGGTCTTCGATGGTTTCCTTGGGAAGCTTGAGAATTTCTTTAACGGTCAGCACCCTGTTATGGGGGGTCATCAGTTTTCTCATGCCGGCTCTTTCAGCTAGTAACGAGTTTGCCCCTTCCGTGTTAATCACCACGTCCGCAAATAATTCGTCTCCCCCTTTGGATTTTATTCCAACGGTTGCACCGTTTTTTTCGATAAAATTATCTACTGTTATACCGGAAAACATTTGCGCACCTGCTTTTTCAGCTTCAGCGGCAAACCATTTATCGAATTGACTTCTTAGAACAGTGAAGGTGTTATTAAAGGGAGGACAGTTGAATTTTTCGCTTCTTAGTTCCAGGGTGGTTTCGTTTTCACCGAAGATAAATCCGAATTTCCGGCGAAGGATATGCCGTTCGATAGGAGCAGATTCCAAAAAATTCGGGATAAGTTTGTTGAGGACTGTTGTGAAAAGAATGCCTCCGAAGAGATTTTTACTACCGGGTGATTCTCCTTTTTCCAAAACCACCACATCTGCGCCGCCTTGTGCCAAAGTGATAGCCGCGGCGCTTCCAGCCGGTCCTGCCCCTATAATAATGCAGTCAAATTTTTCTTCCATACCAAGACTTTGCTGCAAAGGCACTAAGACACAAAGCATTGCGTTCCAAAGCCAAAGCTTGGGAACAATATAAAGGACGTAAATTATATTTCTCTTTTTCTGAAAACCAAAGCCCGATACCAGACAACTGGTTTATTCCACTTTTTCTGCCAGATCTTTAGTAAAGAAATCACCTCTCTCTTCTTGTTTGTCTGTAGAATATTTTTTCGGCTCTGTTCCTTCAATAAAGCTTTCAAAGATATAATTTTTCTGTCCGGCTGGAGTGAGCAGACCGGTTTTGGGGTCTATTTTCGCAAAGACTACACCGGGAGGAACTTTAAAATCGGTTATTGGAGTATCTTTAAGCACATTTTTCATGTAATCGAGCCATATTGGGCTGGCAGTTCTGGAACCTGTTTCATATTTTCCGAGAGGGGAGTAGTCGTCCATACCAACCCAAACACCAGTCACTCTCTCCGGGCTAAAGCCTAAAAACCATGCGTCCACATAATTATTGGTGGTTCCTGTTTTCCCCGCAACCGGCCGGCCAATGGTTTTTACTTTTTTCCCTGTACCCTGGTTAACTACGTTTTTTAAAAGGTTTGTGACGAGATAGGCAATTTCTTCAGATACAACTCTTTCAAAAACAGGATTGCTTTCTTCAAGAAGATTTCCGTTTCTATCTGTTATATACCTGATTGCAGAAGGAGGAATTCTTATTCCACCGCGGGCGAATATTGAATATGCAGCGGTTATGTCCAAAGGGGAAACGCCGGAAGATCCGAGGGCAAGGGAGAGGTCCTCGTTTATTGGGCTATTTATGCCAATACGCCGTATAAAATCCACTAATGGTTTTATTCCAATTTTCTGCAGAAGTTTTATGGTTACGACATTTCTGGAATGGGTAATGGCGTTTCTTAATGTGGTAGGTCCATAAAATTTTTGTTCAAAATTAATCGGCTTCCAAGTATTGACAAATTTATTTTCATCAGCATAAATAATCGGTGAATCAACTATTATAGTTGCAGGGGTAAATCCTTTTTCCATTGCAGCCGAGTAGATAATGGGTTTAAAAGCAGAACCGGGTTGTCGGAATGCCTGCGTAGCCCTGTTAAATTCACTTTCCAAAAAGTTTCTACCTCCTATCATGCTTTTAATATGGCCTGTAGCCACATCTATACTAACCAGTGCTCCCTGAACCAATGGATCCTGCTCCAGAGCTAATTTCAGTGTATCTTGCAACCCCAGTATTTTATGAGGCAATATTTTTACTTCGATAATATCTCCTTCTTCAATGGCCTTACGCGGGTTTTTAATTTTTGTCCATTTTCCATCTACATTAGTATCCGGCACTCTCGCCCATTTCATATTTTTCAAATCAATTGTCCCTGTTTCGGTGCCTAAATCTACATCAACAGATTTTTTGTTAATTTTAGTTACCACTCCTTTGAAAATTTCTCCAGGCTGATAAACATTCTTATCTGCAATACCTGGACTTTGCATGTTCAGCATGGGGCTATCCATTGAATTAAGAGAACCATCTATATCAATTTCTATTTTTCCTATGGGACCGCGATACCCATAACGTTTATCAGCTTTTCTTAACCCTTTTAACATAGCCTGGTGCGCAGTTTCTTGATCTTTGATATTTAAAGTCGTATATATATTCAACCCATTTCTGTAAAGGTTAGCACTGCCGTATTTTTTTTGAATGTACTGGCGAATATATTCCACAAAGTATTGTGAAGCACTTTTATTTTTCTTGTACCGGTCTGCCAGTTTAAATTCTGAGCTTGCCGCACTTTTTGCTCTTTCTGCTGAAATAAATCCCTCCCGCACCATTCTGTTTAACGAATACGCTCTTCTTTTCCAAGCTCTCTCCATATATTTGTAAGGGGAATAATAGACAGGAGCTCGTGGAAGGCCGGCAATAAAAGCCGCTTCAGCTAATGTAATCTGTTCCACATGTTTCCCAAAGTATGTTCCGGCTGCAGCTTCAACCCCGTAGGCACCGTGACCGTAATATATCTGGTTGAAATATATTTCAAGGATTTCATCTTTTGAAAAGAGCCTCTCTATTCTTAACGCGAGGATGACTTCCTTTATTTTTCGTGTGAATGTTTTTTTAGGAGTCAAAAACATTGTCTTGGCTACCTGCTGGGTAATAGTGCTTCCTCCTTCTACAATTCTGCCGGCCTTGACGTTCTTTATGAAAGCTCTTAATATGCCAAAAAAATCTATTCCGTGGTGATCGAAGAAACGGCTGTCTTCTACGGCAATCGACGCATTTATTAATATTTTTGGAACTTTTGAAAGAGGGACAAGAACACGGTACTCAATATAGAACTCATCGATCAGCTCATTGGCATCGGAATAAACTTTTGTAGTTAAACTTGGCTTGTAGTTTTTTAATTCCCTGATATCTGGTAAACCTTTGGAGAAATGATAAAAAATGCCTGCCGTGCCTATGATCGAAATAATCAGACAAATCAGGAACAGGGACAAAGAACCTATTAGCAGATATTTCATGACGGGGTTCTGCTTTGTTATTGTTTTTTTAGTCATTTTATTTTGAGACATCTTTCTTTAATTTATGTTCTTCAATTTTCCTTCGAAGAGTATTTCTATTAATACCAAGAACGCTTGCCGCCTGTGATTGGTTCCAAGCAGTCTTTTCTAAAATATTCTGAAACAATGCCTTTTCAACAGATTGGATCGCATCATCATAAATGTGCCCATTTTCCCAACCCGATATATTCTTAAATATATTATACAACTCTTTTTGAAATTGCACTATCGGGCTTATTCCCTTGAGTTCAGAATCTAATAGCCTTCTGGAAAGATGAGAGGGGAGATGCTCAGGTTGTATGGTACTTCCAGAACTTAAGATCACAGCCCTTTTTATAGTATTTTCCAATTCCCGAATATTGCCCTTCCACTCGTGCTGCTGCAGAAGCTTTAACACCTCAGAAGAAATATATATTTTTCCATGGCTGATTTCCTGCTCTGCTTTTTCGACAAAATATTTAGCCAACAGAGGGATATCCTCTTTATGCTCGCGCAGCGGCGGCATTAAAATGGGAATAACATTCAACCGATGATAAAGATCTTCCCTGAACTGCTTATTTTCAATAGCTTCTTCTAAATTCCGATTGGTAGCAGCAATAATCCGGGCTTCTGATTTAAGGGATGATTTTGCTCCAACACGGTAAAATTCCTTATCCTGTAGCACTCGCAGAATTTTTGCCTGAAGCCGCAGGGCCATATCTCCAATTTCATCGAGGAATAAAGTCCCATTGTGCGCTAATTCAAATTTCCCTTTTTTCTGTTCAACAGCCCCTGTAAAAGCCCCTTTTTCGTGTCCAAAAAGTTCACTTTCCAACAGGTCTTTTGGAATGGCGGCGCAATTAATGGTGATAAAGGGTTCGGTGACACGGTGCGAATTATGGTGCAAAGCTCTTGCCACAAGCTCTTTACCCGTACCGCTTTCGCCTTGTATTAATATATTAACATCTATAGAAGCGGCCTTGCCTATTATTTTAAAAATCTTCTGCATGGCCTTGCTTTTGCCGACTATTTCCCCTATCTCAAAACGCTCTTTCAACTCGTTTTCCATGATGCTGATTCTTTTACGCTGTTCTATTTCTTTTGAAACTTTTTCTACAAGCATATAAATTTCTTCCAGGTCAAAAGGCTTAGTTATGTAATCATAGGCTCCCTTTTGCATTGCCTCAATGGTGTTTTTCATCGTCCCCTGTGCGGTCATGATTATAATAAAAAGGTCGGGCTGGACTTGTTTAATTTTATGGAGAACATCCAAACCACTAATATCCGGCATAAAAATATCAAGGAATACAATAAAATAGTCATCTTGTCGTTCAATCTTTTTTATTGCTTCCCGACCGTTTTTAGCAAAGTCCACCCGATATCTTTTTTTTTTCAGCCCCTTATCCAGTACCCATCGAATGCTTTCGTCATCATCTACGACTAGTATTTTAATGTTGTCATTCATTTTATACATGGTAAACAAAAGTATATAGTCAATGATAACAAAAAACAAAAAGAAAGAAATAAGAAACAGAGAGAATGGAAGAAGATTTGTTTGAGTTTGTTAGTATGGTAGTGAGCAAAAAAAGAAAATTTAAAAGTGTTTAGCTAGCGCATCCCTCGCAGCTTTGCTGGGAAGAACTTCAATCTTTGGGTTTTTCAGCGCTTGATATTTAGATGATCAGGATAATAATTTATGTTCTTTTTAGAGGTATATAAACCTTTGCGATAAATCCTTTATCCTTATTTTTGACAATCTTAAGCCTACCCCCGTGTTCTTCAATTATTTTATGAGAAATAAAAAGACCCAGTCCCGTACCCTTACTCTTTGTGGTGAAAAAGGGAGTAAACAATTTGTCTATTATCTCGTCGGGAACCTCTTTTCCGGTATCCTTTATCTCAAGTACAAGCATTCTTGTTGGGACTTTATGTTTTTTTGTCAGGATTTGAAAATCTGCGTCAAGTTTTGTAGCTAATGTTAACGTCCCCTGGTTTTTCATTGCCTCAAGGCTGTTTTGAATGAGATTCAAAAAAACCTGTTTTAACTTATTTTCATCTGCATTTACAAACGGCAAGCTGGGATCATACTCCTGTTTGATTTTAATTTTTTTCATGAGGGGGGATTCTTTTTGTAACAATAAAATCTCTTTAATGATTTTATGGATATTCACAGATCTAAATTTTGTTTTTTTAGGTTTAGTAAATCCAAGAACGTTTTCGACAATATGATTAATTCTATCTACTTCTTTAATAATAACGTTAAGATATTCCTTAAACTCCTTCTTTTCCAGCTCCATCCGTAATAACTGAGCTGCTCCTCTGATGCCTCCCAGGGGATTCTTTATTTCATGTGCCATTCCTGATGCCATGGTTTCCATATTAGCCAGACCTTCCTGGTACCGTATTCTTTCTTTTAATTCTTTTCCGCGGCGCAAATCCCTGACTACTATTACAACGCCTGTAATAGAATCGTTTGTTTCCAGCAAAGGCAAAACTGTAATATCAACAGGAAAATTTTTACAAGATTTATCAAAAAGATTATATTCAAAATCAAAAATGGTTTCTCCGGTTCGGAGCGTTTTTTGAATTATATTATTTAAGTGGGTATTTCCCCCGGAGAAGTCTAGAAGCGATTTATTTATATAATGGGATGCAGAAATGTTGAATATATGTTCGAGAGCGGGGTTCATAAAGATCATTTCCATATCACAGGAAACAACTAGCACCCCGTCATTCAGGCTGGAAAAAATATTTTCATATAATTTTTCTTTTTTCAACGAATTGGATTTTTAGCCACAAAGACACAGAAAAAATGAGCTAAAGTGTAAAGTGATCTAAAATGCCTAAAATGAAAAGCCTTGCTTTTTATAATAACTTTAGTTCACTTTAGGCACTTTCAATTTTAGGCGCTGTTAAAAAAATCACCTCGTAACTTGATGTTTTATTTTTACAGCGCCTCATGTAAAGCTTAGGCACTTACATCTGTGCCTTTCTGGGAAATTAATTTGTAGAAACTTTTTTGTTTTTAGCCGGCATGGGAGTAGATGTTTTTTTTCCATTTGCCGATGCCTTGTCTCCGGATGTTTTTTTACCACTGTCTTTTTTAGGCTCTGTGGTTTTCTTTTCGCTTTCCATTCCTTTTTTTCTCGCTTCAGAGGGATAATCCGTCACATACCACCCCGAACCTTTTAATACAAAAGAAGAATTTGACATAAGACGACGCAATTTGCCACTACACCCATCATTTTCACACTTTTTTGAAGGCGGATCAGAAACCTTTTGAATTACTTCCAAATGGATACCGCATTCTTGACACTCATACTCGTAAATCGGCATAAATAAAATCCTCCCTTTATTTAAACATTCAGCTGACAGAAATCAGTTTAGAGCTTTTAAAATAAGTAAATTTTAAAAAGCAGTTCAATTTCTGTATCGTTTATCTAACGTTGGTTTTACGCAATTACTTTTTTTATCTTTCTGATTACTGATCCCTGATAGTTGGCTGGTGATTTCATATATGAGTTAACCATTTGTGGTATTTTTTGTTATTTCCGAGAACCGCGTTGAAATAGGATTTTTGAAGCATTTTAGTTACAGAGCCGGGTTTTCCGTTTCCTACTGGTCTGTTATCTATTTCTCGAATAGGGGTAACTTCCGCGGCTGTGCCTGTAAAAAATACTTCATCTGCAGTATATAACATATCCCTGGAAAAAAATTCTTCTCGCACCTCAATTTTTTTTTCTACTGCAAATTCTATGATTGAATTCCTGGTAATTCCATCTAAAACAGTTACAAGCGGGGGTGTTTTTATTATCCCGTTTTTTACCATGAATATGTTTTCCCCCGATCCTTCTGCAACATTTCCATTGACGTCAAGCATAATCGCTTCATCATAGCCGTCCCTGGCCGATTCCGTTTTAGCCATAATAGAGTTAATGTATGCTCCGCAAACTTTGGCCTTGGTCATGGTTATATTATGATGATGACGCGTAAAAGAGGATACCTTTACTCGTATTCCTTTATTAAGACCTTCTTTACCCAGGTACGCTCCCCAGGGCCAGGCAGCTATTGAAAGGTGAATAGTAGTTCCGAGATAATTTAAACCCCTTTTATCATCTCCAGTATATGCAATGGGCCGTATATAACATTCTTTAAATTTATTCTTTTTAACAACCTCAACTATAGAATCCCTTGCCTTTTTTGGAGTAAAAGGAATTTCAATTCCTATGATTTTTGCAGAATCAAAAAGTCTTGATACATGTTCTTTTAAACGGAAAATTGCCGACCCTTTCTTTGTTTTGTAACAACGGATTCCTTCAAAAACCCCAAATCCGTAATGAAAGGTATGAGTCATTATATGGACATTGGCATCTTTCCACCGGACAAATTTGCCATCCATCCAGATCAATTTCCCATTAGACATACAAACACCTGATTATAAATGATTTTTAAAAAATGTACTTTATAATTTTATATTATTTGATATCTAAAAATCAAATTAATTGAAGTTCTGAAGTAGATTTTCTATACTTTAAGTCATTGGCATATTATATTTTTAATCCTACATTATACGTGAAAGCGTTTAGCGAACTTTTTTCCCGTTTATTTCGGTGGAGTTAGAGAGCGAACTTAAAAAAAATATACTCTCAACTGAAGATTCTCTTCGCCTTGTCGCAGAGAATCTTCAATTGCAAGCGCAACCAATTGCTGGTTCGAGTTATCCGTTAGAAAACTTTGAATCAAGAATGTACTTTCATCTAAATAAATAACGTTAAAAAAAAAGATAAAAGAATGATAATTTGGGATGTGAGTCCGGAAATATTCAGTATTGGCCCTTTTACGGTAAGGTGGTATGGGTTATTGTTCGCTTCTTCCTTTTTTACCGGATTTTTAATTATCCAGTGGGTTTTCAAGCAGGAGAATAAGCCAGAAAAGGATCTTGACGAATTACTGCTTTACATGATTATTGGCACTTTATTAGGGGCTCGGTTAGGGCATAGCATTTTTTACGATCCGATATACTATTTCAGCAGCCCTGTTAGGATTCTGAAAGTTTGGGAAGGGGGGCTTGCAAGTCACGGAGGTGCTATAGGAATCTTTTTGGCATTATACGTTTACGCGAGAAGAAAACCCGATCAGGAATATCTATGGTTATTGGACCGTATGGCAATAGTTGTTGCTCTCAGTGGGTTCTTTATAAGGCTCGGCAATCTTTTTAACTCAGAGATAGTAGGAAAACCTGCTGCTGTTGCATGGGCGTTCATTTTTACGCGAGTGGACATGATACCCCGGCATCCCACTCAATTATATGAAGCTTCTGCGTATTTAATAATATTTATCATGCTCATTAAAATATATCTTATCAAGCGTAATAAAATAGCGCCCAGCCTTTTACTCGGCACGTTTTTAGTCAATGTCTTTACATTCAGGTTTTTTGTAGAATTTCTAAAGGAAAATCAATCCGGATTTGAAGCCGGCATGCCGATAAATATGGGACAGATACTGAGCATTCCACTCATTCTATTTGGCATCATTATACTGATCAGGATAAAAACAGGAAAATCAGGGAATTAAGATGCATTTTCGTTCCAAGTACAACTTGGAACCAGTAGGGGTAAACTAAAATATTTAACTCACATTTTTATTTATAAAACGAATAAGTTCCATTAATCTCCCAAAATTTTTGCGGTTAAATAGCATAATTAGCCTGTGGAGATCCATATACTCATTATTTTTAACTTCACCTTTAAGAGGCGGCCCGGTTGTTATTATGCCGGTGGTTAAAATATCTTTGAAGCTTGTATTTAATTTTTGAATGATTTCATCAGGGACCGGTTTTTTTAGCCTTAAAACTGTTTTTTCTTTTACAAATCGTATGGAGTGATAAACAGAGTAAAAATTCTCAATTTCTTCAATTGCCTGATCAACATTGCTGACTACCTGGAATAAAGATAAATCTTCTTTTGAAATATAATTATTTTTAAGTAATTTGTTTTTGATAAAATTATTCCATTCATTCCAAAAACTGCTTTCTTCTGGTTCAAGGAAAATAATAGGCCTGGGTTTGCTTTTTCCTGTTTGAACTAATGTCAGAACTTCTGCCCCTTCGTCAAGGGTTCCAAATCCACCTGGCAATAAAACTGTGGCATCGGATTCTTTAAGAAAAACCAGTTTTCTTGTGAAAAAATATTTAAAATTGATCAGTCGGTCATTCGAAATAAACTTATTGGGCTTTTGTCCGATAGGTAATAATATATTTACCCCAAAGCTGTGATCTTTTCCCGCTCCTTTGTTAGAGGCTTGCATTATTCCATTGCCCGCACCTGTTATAACCATAAAATTTTTTTGCGCTATTTTTCTGGAAAATTCCTCAGCCATTTGATATTCAGGCTGGTTCTCTAGTGTTCTTGAAGACCCAAAGATTACGACTTTCCTGACATCCCGGTATTCTGAGAAAATACGAAAAGCATACCTTAATTCTTTGATATTACGGTTTAACAGCTTCATCTCTCCTCTATCAGAGGATTCCAGTCCAACTTTTGCCACTGAGGTGAATATTTGTCGGAGGATATCTGAATTCTCTGAGGAAAAATGATTATTGACGAGTGAACTGATTTTATCGTCTATTTCTGGAACATTTGTTTTGTAATTGTTATGCATAAAGACCCCTGACGAGCATTGCATCAGAAATTTTTCTTACACCAAGCATCAAAGCGGCTATTCTCATGGGAACCTTTTTTTTCTGAGAGAGGCTCAGAGTTTCATGAAAGGATTTTTTAATAATTTTTTGCAAATTTTTACTAATTTCTTCTTCGGACCAGAAAAAATTTTGTAGGTCCTGGACCCATTCAAAATAAGAAACAATTACCCCACCTGAGTTTGCCAGTATATCGGGAATGACAAATATCCCCTTATCAAATAGAATTTCATCCGCCTCATTAGTCGTAGGTCCATTAGCCCCTTCAGAAATAATTTTACATTTAATTTTTGACGCGTTTTTTTCGTTAATTACTCTGCCTAAAGCAGCTGGAATTAAAATATCACATTTTATTTCCAACAGTTCATCATGAGAAATGGGCTCGGCTTCGGGAAATCCCTTTAGGGTTTTATTCTGTATTTTATATTCAATCAATTTTTCAATATTAAAACCTTTAGAGTTTGTTATAGCTGTTTTTGAATCATTGGCGGCGATTATTTTACATCCGCTTTGGGACAGGTATTTAGCGGAAACAGAACCCACATTTCCAAACCCCTGTATCACGGCAGTGGCGCCATTCAAGTTCAGGTTCAAGTATTTTGCCGTTTCCACAACGGTACTCACGACTCCACGGCCGGTAGCTTCTATTCTTCCAAGAGAGCCTCCAATAGAAACGGGCTTTCCGGTCACAACCCCTGGCGTTGAAAAACCTCTATGCTGACTGTACGTATCCATGATCCAGGCCATGGTCTGCTGGTTGGTTCCCATATCCGGGGCAGGAATATCCGTATCCGGTCCTATAAATAAGAAAATTTCCGCCGCATACCTGCGGGTCATATTTTGCAATTCATTTCTGGACATGGTTTCCGGGTGGCATCGTATACCTCCCTTTGCTCCTCCCATAGGCAGGCCAGCGAGCGCGCATTTCCAGGACATCCACATCGCCAAGGCTGTAACTTCCCCAAGGTTTACTTCGTGATGGTATCTTATACCACCTTTACAGGGTCCTAATGCCATATTATGCTGTACCCGATAACCGTCAAAAACCTCAACGCTTCCATCATCCATTCTGATAGGGACAGATACTATCAGTGCCCTTTGAGGTCTTTTTAACCTCTCTGAGATATTGGGATCCAAATCCAGGTGTTTAGCCGCACGCTCAAACTGCTCAACAGCCATGCGAGAGATAGGAGTTTCATATTCTGACACAGCAGCACCTCCTTTTTTTTAAACATAGATTTTATAATATGGCAAACCGCAATCAAAACGAAACGCCAAATAACAAATAAATTCCAATTTCCAATATTCTGAAATTCAAAAAATCTTTAGACAGAGTTTTTATTGAGCTTGCCGAACCATGAATTTTAAATTTTTTTTGTTATTTTCTTCTTATTCTATAGCACTAACGGTTGAAATAACAATGGAAGTGTTTAGCGAACGTATTCTCCGCTGTTTGTTCTGTATGAGTACGTTTCAGGATTTGTCGCAGGGAGCTTAAACTGAGAAGAGAAAACAGGGAATGAAATTTTTTTTATTTGCCGCTGGCAAAAACATAATCACGGTCAAAAATAATCCATTTAAGTAACGATGGGTATGGTAAGTTTTTCACCTTTTTTGAGAAATTCAAGATCAGTCTTCGGGTTATATCTCCTTAACAGCCATAACGGAATATCATAGATTTCATTACAGATTTCCCAAACGGTAATTCCTGACTTTACAGTATATTCAATAGTTTCTTTCACTTTATAATTCTCAAAAAAGTCCTCTTGGACGCTTTTATGGTATTCACTTCTTTTTTGGAAAAAAACATCGGGAGTAACACGGGAAAAAGGGATTTTGATTTTTTGATTTAAGCGAATAAAACGTCCATACCGAAACCCGTTAGTCTTCCTGATAAGTTGCGCTGAAATTCTGCTCCACTCAGCATAATGGCCTAATGTTTCATCTACTTCAACAAAGATAACCCCTGTCAGGTTGTTGCTGTCGGGGTCTTTTCTGACTGAAACAGGCAATAAGTGATTTGAAGTTTCCTGCCCTTTATCAACAACTGTTTCTGTTTTAGCCTCCGCCAGTTCAATTTTGTTTACTGACGATTTTTCAAGACGCGTTGAGTTATCTTTTTTAGGATTTTCTAATTTAGCCATTTCAATTTTATCCTTTTTGCCTGCCATTTCCGGTATTTGTAAAACCTGTCCAGGATATATTATGTTGCGGTTTTTAATATAGTTCTCTTTCAGAATAGTCTTTATGCTAACATCATGTTTACTGCTTATGATGTCGAGCGTATCATTTTTTCTTACTACAATCTTTTTATAGTTTCCACTGAAAACTTTGTCCCGACTTTTTTGCTGACGCACAGTTTTTCTTTTCTGCGAAGAAGCTGTCATCGCTCTTCCCTTGCCGGGGAGTTGCAAAACCTGCCCCACATAAATAATTCCTGATCTAGGAAGCTGGTTCCTTTGCTTTAAGGCCCTGACTGATGTGCCAAAACGTTTTGCAATTCTGCCGAGAGTATCACCGCGGTGAACTCTATACCATCTTGTTCTTTTTTGTGAGCTAAATTTCTCTTTTTCGGGTATCCGTGAATAGGCTATACGTAAATTTTGAACGTGATTTTTGGGCACATGAAAAACAAATCCTGCAGGTACATACTGTTCGGCTTTCAACACAGGACGTCTCAGGGACGGGTTGTACCTCTTGATTTTTTTTTCATCGAGATTGAAATATTTTGATAAAGTTTTGATATTTACATATTCAGGAAGTTTGTAACTGTCGTAATGTCTCGGCCGATAAAAATTAATACCCGGAAAATACTTTTCATGGTTTTTAGATGCTTCCAGCGCTGCCAGAAATCCCGCGTAAAAGTTTTCCGAGGCAAACCCGAATCTCCGGCTTTTATAATCATTGATGACATCAACAATATCATTCGATCGCAGCTTTTTCTTGGCCCGCTTCATTCCATTCAAGCCATGGTTGTACGCGGTAATGGCAAGCGGCCAGTTCCCCAGTTCTTCGTAATTTCCCTTTAACAGTTTAGCTGCCGCGATTGTTGCTTTTATCGGGTCCCGTCTTTCATCAACGGCGTAGTTAATGGTCATAAATCGTTTTCCTGTTGAGCGCATAAACTGCCATATCCCAACTGCGCCTGATTTTGAATAAGCACCTATTTGAAAAGATGATTCCACATGCGGCAATGCCGTTAAATCCTGCGGCAGGCCAAACTCTTTAAAAATTCTTCTCATTTCATTTATGTAATATCCGGATCGACGCAGACCTTCCTGAAACCTGTCTTTTTGCCCCAGTTGCGCTCGAATATTTTTAGACGCATTCCAAAAACTTTTTTTAACCATGCTGTAAAGCTTTCTTTCACTGGTACCCATCTTTGTATTCTTATTTTTCCGGGCTAGTTTTTGTAAAGCACTTTTATAAAACTTTTTAACCCTTTTTACCTTTTTATTTTTTGCTCTCTTGCTTAAATGTTTCTGCCCGGTAAAGTCCACAACTTCATAGATAATGTCCAGATTATCAGCATCATGGATAATTACCTGATCCGTGGTATATTTTGTATATACATTTATCCAGAAGTTGACTTTACTTTCTAGGCCATTAGGTGTTTTAAAAGGGTTTAAACGAGGGTGTGAATGAGAAAAAGAGGAAAAACTTAACAGTACAAATAACGCAACAAATAGAACAAAAGCCGATCGTTTAAAGTATTGCAGCATAACGAAAATAACGATAGGTTTATAGTATTACTTTAAAAAATTATTTAATGTGTTTGATTTATAATATAAAGGCCTTTTTTTAGCAAACAATTTCTCATTTAAGAGCATACATGTCAATATAAAAATGAACTTTTATTTTATTTCTTTAGGTTAACTTGAAATGTTAGAATGCTACTCTTTGTAATTTTGAAAAAGTCTGCCTTTCAGGGGATATTATGAAAGAAATCATGGGGGGAATCACAGCAGTTCAAGGTTTTAAGGCGGCAGGAGTTATGTGTGGTATCAAGAAAAATAATAAGAAAGACCTTGCTATGATATATTCTACAGTACCATCTGTTGCGGCAGGCGTCTTTACAACAAATAAAGTCTTTTCTCCGTCTGTGCAGTTGTGCCGGGAAAATATTTTATCACCGGTTGCCCGGGCAATTGTTGCTAACAGTGGAAATGCCAACGCCTGCGTAGGAAACCAGGGTTATCTGGATGCTAAAAAAATTGTTCAATTAACTGCCGAAAAATTAGAAATAGTGCCTGAAGAGGTTTTGATCGCTTCTACCGGAATCATTGGCGAACCTCTCCCAATGAATAAGATTGAGACCGGAATTCCTAACCTTGTGAATGCGCTGAATGAAAACGGTTCTAAAGATGCTGCGGAAGGTATTCTTACCACTGATACTTTTACTAAAACTGTTGATGTGGAGATATCTGTAAGTGGGACAAAGGTACGATTAGTTGGCATCGCAAAAGGAGCGGGCATGATCCATCCTGACATGGCCACCATGCTCGCTTTTATTACTACCGACGCTGCAATAGAAAAAAAAACTCTCCAAGAATTATTAAAAGAGTCTACGGATAAATCTTTTAATATGATTACTGTTGATGGCGATACCAGCACAAACGATACGGTAATTATTCTTGCAAACAGTTTGGCCAAAAATAAAATCATAAGGGGAAAAAGTACTTCATCTAAAATTTTTTTAGAGGCATTAGATTTTGTTACTTCAAAATTAGCGCGGATGATTGTAAAAGACGGGGAGGGAGCGACTAAATTAATAGAAGTTCACGTAAAAGGTGCAAGAGCTTTCCATGATGCAAAGGCCATAGCATTGGCCATTAGCCGATCAAACCTTGTTAAAACCGCCTTTTTCGGGGAAGATGCCAACTGGGGACGGATTATTGCCGCCGCGGGAACAGCCGGCGTTTCCTATGACCCGGATAAAATGGATATGTTTTTTGGCGAGGAACATGTGCTGAAAAATGGCCTTTACTGCGGTAACGAGCGGGAAAAGGCAATTGAAACAGTCATCAAAGGGCAGGAAATTGTTTTAACGCTTAATTTAAATTCTGGGAATGAACAAGCCCGCATGTTTACCTGTGACCTCTCTCCGGAGTATATAAAAATTAACGCTGAGTACAGGAGTTAAAGAGTATTAAAGCAAAATCTATTTCAGGGGGGTACGATGCCCATCCCGAGTTTCATTTTTTAGACTTTTTCCCCTTGAAAACAAGCTGTTACTATGATACCTTCAGCGGTTGTATTTAAATTCACACACTTTCGGATTTTTCTGATGGTGCCGAAGGGTTTCAGAAAAAGAAGATGAAAGTGGAGGTCAAACCAACATAAAAAAAGGAGAAAGTATATGTCTGAAGTAAACATGAAACTGCTTTTAGAGGCTGGTACTCATTTTGGTCACCAGACCAAAAGATGGAATCCAAAAATGAAGAAGTATATTTTTGGGGCGAGGAATGGTATTTATATTATTGATCTTCAAAAAACTTTAGTTAAATTCAAAAAAGCTCTGGAGTTTGTTAAAGAAACAGTTGCTTCAGGCGGATCTGTCATTTTTGCGGGCACTAAAAAACAGGCACAAAATTTAATTATTGAAGAGGCTAAACGATGCGGTATGTTCTTCGTTAATCAGCGCTGGCTAGGAGGAACGTTAACAAACTTTTCAACCATTAAAAAAAGTATTGACCATCTTAAAGAGATTGAAACAATGAAAAATGACGGAAGTATCGAAAATCGTCCCAAAAAGGAAATCACTAAGTTGGAAAAAAAACTTTCTAAGTTGGAAAGATATTTGGGTGGCATTAAAGATATGAATGACCTTCCAAGTATTTTATTTGTCGTTGATCCCAGAAAAGAAAAAATTGCTCTTTTGGAAGCAAAAAAATTAGGTATTCCTATCGTTGCCCTTGTTGATACCAACTGTGACCCAGATGGAATAGATTATGTAATACCGGGGAATGACGATGCTATACGCTCTATTCGGTTGATTGTTTCTAAAATAGCAGACGCAGTAATAAAGGGAAAAATCATTCGAGAGGGGAAAAAAGAACAACCTGAAGAAAAAGTAACCTTTTTAGATAAAGATAACACTGCATTAACTGATCAGCTATCAGGAGCCAAAAAAAGTGGTACAGAGCAAAGTTCAGCGGAAACAGTAGTAGTTAAAGAATAAGCTGATTAGAAAATGTTAAGGTAGTAGTCTTTAAGATTCTTAGCCAACAATAGGAGGAAGAAACAAATGGCAATACCTGCGGAATTAATAAAAGATTTGAGGCAGCAGTCTGGAGCTGGAATTATGGACTGTAAACAAGCCCTGTCAGAAACAGATGGAAATCTTGAAAAAGCGGTTGAATTTTTAAGAAAAAAGGGCCTTGCAATGGCTGCTAAAAAGAAAGGAAGGGCTACCTCAGAAGGTTCTATCGGAGGGTATATTCATGCGGGTGCTAAAATTGGTGTAATGGTAGAAGTAAATTGCGAAACTGATTTTGTAGCCAAAACCGATGAATTTCAGTCAATCGTAAAAGACATTGCTATGCATATTGCTGCCTCAGATCCGCGATATAAAAGCATAGAAGATGTCCCCCAGGATGTTATAGACAGAGAAAAAGAGATTTTCAGTACGCAAGCTAAAGAAGCAGGAAAACCTGAAAAAATTATCGGCCGAATAGTTGAAGGTAAAATGGAAAAATTTTATGGCGAGACATGTCTGATGGAGCAGCCTTTTATTAAAGATACGGATCAAACAATAAAAGATTTTTTGGCAAAAGCAATTGCTAAATTGGGAGAAAATATGTCTATCAGACGATTTGAACGTTACCAGGTGGGTCAGGATTAAAAGGGACAATGTCCGAATTAAAATATAAAAGGATTCTCTTGAAATTAAGCGGAGAGGCCTTAGCCGCCGAGGGAGCTTATGGTATTGATCCTTCAAGCGCAAGAAACATCGCCTTAGAGATTAAAGAAATTTACGAAATGAAGGTAGAAACGGCAATCGTAATTGGAGGGGGAAACATTATACGTGGCAGCAAGGCCGCAGAAGGAGGTATTGAAAAAGTAACGGGCGATTATATGGGAATGCTGGCAACTGTGATTAATGGCTTAGCTTTGCAGGATTCTTTAGAAAAATTGGGTGTTTCTACCCGAATGCTGACATCTATAGAGATGAATCAAATCGCAGAACCTTATGTTAGAAGAAGGGCAATCAGGCATCTGGAAAAAGGAAGAGCAGTTATCTTTGCCGGTGGTACGGGTAATCCGTTTTTTACAACAGATACTGCAGCATCTTTGAGAGCTATGGAAATTAATGCTGATGTAATCTTTAAAGCTACCAATGTCGATGGAATTTATAGCGCTGATCCAATGATTGATTCCAGCGCTATTAAATTGAAAAACCTGTCTCATATCGACATATTAAATAAAGGATTGAAAATCATGGATGCTACTTCCATCTCTCTTTGTATGGATAACAAATTGCCTATCGTAGTTTTTGATCTCAGGAAGCATGGTAACATCAGCAGACTCTTGCTGGGAGAAAAGATTGGAACATTAGTAGGATCTTAACGATGCTTCAAGAGATATATAATCAATTAAAGAAAAAAATGGATTCATCGTTGGATGTTTTTCGGAAAAACCTCGGGGGTATCCGAACAGGACGGGCCTCAGCCTCTATTTTAGACGGAATCTCTGTCGATTATTACGGTACTCCAACCCCTTTAAAACAAGTTGCGACTATCTCTATTCCGGAAAGTCGGTTAATTGCTGTTCAGCCATGGGATGTCTCAATTTTGAAGGAAATTGAAAAAACTATTCTTGCTTCTGATTTAGGATTAACTCCCAATAATGACGGCAAAATAATCCGTCTGCCAATTCCGTCATTAACGCAGGAGAGAAGGAAGGAGTTGGTTAAAATTGTGAAAAGAGTTGCGGAAGACGCCAAAATTGCTGTCCGAAATATTAGGCGTGAGGGGAATGAACAACTAAAAAAAGCGGAAAAAGCCAAAAATGTTACGGAGGATGAATGCCGAAAAGGAATTGATCAGATCCAAAAAATTACTGATGATTGCATTAAAAATGTAGATGAAATATCCGGTAAAAAAGAAAAAGAGGTTCTCGAAGAATAGATAAATTATTAATTAACAATTAGTAATGTTCAATTAACAATGCAGTTTGCGTTGCTCAAAATTCTCAGGCTTTCCGAAAACTGTCATTCCGGACTGGATCTGGAATCTCTAAACGTTGCAACCGACTGATTTCTTTAGAATCCTAATCAAGTTGGGAATGGCATTAAAACATTACCCATTGTTTTAAGATACCTTGATGGGTTGATAATGATCATTGTTAATTGATAACTTAATAACTACCCTTTTAATTCCCTGCCTGATAAATTACATAAGAATCTCTTCGGAGAATCTATTTGGCTCTCGATAAATTATTAAAACAACTTAACCATAAAAAACTTCCCAGTCATATTGCAATTATAATGGATGGAAACGGGCGATGGGCTAAAAAACGATTTCTCCCAAGAATTGCAGGACATCGAGCGGGAGCCAAAACCGTGGACAGGATAGTTACCCGGTGCCGAAAATTGGGAATTAAAGCGTTAACTCTCTATTCATTTTCCGATGAAAACTGGAATCGTCCAAAAAAAGAAATTGATACTTTAATGTCTCTTTTGCGTGAATATCTGCAAAAAGAATTGGACACGATGCTTAGAGAAGATATCAGGTTTAACACCATTGGGCATATAGAAGATCTGCCATTATTCGCACAGGAAATGGTAAAAGATGCTGAAGAAAAAACCAGGAACAAAAAAGGAATGGTGTTGACTCTTGCTCTAAGCTATGGAAGCCGAAGAGAAATAATTGATGCTGTAAAAAAAATTGCGGAAAAGGTCGAAAAAAGGATTATCAAAGTAGATTCTATTAATTCAGACCTCTTTTCGCGAGAATTATATACGAACGGTTTGCCGGAACCTGATCTCTTAATACGCACCAGCGGCGAATTGAGGGTCAGTAATTACCTCCTTTATCAAATTGCGTATACCGAATTATTTTTTACAAAGGTTTTGTGGCCTGACTTCAATGAAACTCACCTGTTAAAAGCCCTCATCGAATTTCAGAATAGAGTGCGGCGTTATGGGTTAACCACAGAACAAATAAAAAAAACCAATGGAACACAATGAAAAGGATTATTAGCGCAATTGTTTTTTTACCTGCTTTTTTCCTGATAGTACAGTACGGCAACGCTACGGTTTTTTTTGTTTTTTTAAGCGCTATTCTTCTTGCAGCTCTTTTCGAGTTTTATACATTGCTGATCCAAAATGGCCAAAAATGCATGATTTACGCAGGAATGATTTTAGGGTGGTTCATCGCTCTTGCATTTTTTATCAACCATAATCAACTTAATCCCTTATCAATAGTTATTTTGCTTATGGGATTATTTTTTATAAAACTCTTTTCAAAACAACCGGTTAATTTCGTAGTAGAAGAAATTTCCAACACGCTTTTTGGCGTGTTGTACGTTGCATTTCTCTTGAGTTATATCATTTTCATTCGAAAAGAAGAGGCGGGCAGGCAATTAATTTTCATGCTATTTTTAATAATATGGCTGGGAGATACCCTTGCTTATTATATCGGGACCTCAGCTGGCAAACATCTGCTTGCACCCTCTATAAGTCCCAACAAAAGCATTGAAGGCGCAATAGGTGGGTTGCTGGGCTCTATCGGCGGCGCACTGCTGGCACATTACTGGTTTTATCCCTCTATATCAATTGCAAACTGCACTATTTTAGGATTGGTTACAGGAATAGCAGGGCAGATGGGAGATTTATCCGAATCCATCCTAAAACGAAACCTTAATGTAAAAGATTCTGGTTTTTTAGTCCCCGGTCACGGCGGCCTTTTGGACCGACTCGATTCTATTCTTTTTTCAGCCCCGGTTTTTTATTATATTCACCTCTACCTTATAAAACTTTAAAAGATATTAGAACACATGAGATTTTTTTATGACTAGTGGAATTTTTATAGCCGGGACAGATACGGGAATTGGTAAAACCATTATTGCCGGTGGCATCGCTGCTGCGTTGAAAAGCCGCGGAATAGATATCGGCGTAATGAAGCCCTTTGAAACCGGCATTTCTAAATTAAATGGGAAGTGGAAGCTTCAAGATGGAGCGTTTCTTAAAAAATCCGCTGGAGTTAAAGATCCTGATGAGTTGATTACTCCCTTTTGTTTTGAAAAATCTTTAGCCCCGTATGTGGCCGCAAACTTAGAAAATGTTCAGATAGATTTAAATAAAGTTCACCGGGCTTTTAATGAATTATCATCCAGACATTCTTTGGTTGTTGTGGAAGGCGCTGGAGGCTTAATAGTTCCTATAAAGAAAAAATACTTTTACGCCAATCTCGCAAGAGACTTAAACCTCTCTGTCATTATTGTAGTCAGACCGGGATTAGGATCGATAAACCATACGTTACTTACCATAAAAGCAGCTCAATCCTATGATCTCAAAGTAATAGGGATCATATTCAATAATTATAATAACTGCCATTACGGTACAGCCGAAAAAACGAACCCGAAAGCAATAGAAGAACTTTCTAATCTCCCGGTTTTAGGTGAAATGCCTTTTCTTTCTAACCTTAGTTTAGAAAGCCTTGTGAGGACTATTGGAAAAAATATCAATATTGGGAATATTATCTCATTTATTGATAAAGGAGATATGGACCCCCCCTTAATCCCTTCTTTACAAAGGAGCGGAAATGGGATGGTTAACAAAAATAAAACCTTTCAACATTCTATTGAACAGTTGGAAAAGGCGGATAAAAAATATATTTGGCATCCTTTTACGCAAATGCAGGATTGGATAAAAGAAACTCCCGTTATAATAGAAAGAGGAGAGGCAAATTATTTGATTGATATACATGGAAACAGATATATTGATGGGGCGTCGTCCTTATGGACAACCATCCATGGGCATCAAAAGAAAGAGATAAATGAAGCCATAATAAATCAAACCAATAAAATAGCTCATTCTACTCTTCTGGGTTTGACAAATATCCCCTCCATTGAATTATCAAAAAGGTTGGTAAATGTAACCCCTGAAGGACTAAGCAAAGTTTTTTATTCAGACAATGGATCTACTGCAGTAGAAATAGGATTAAAAATCGCCTGCCAGTACTGGCGACAGAAATCTTCCCAATTTTCCGGGAAAACAAAATTTATTTCCCTGGTTAATGCTTATCACGGCGACACATTGGGTTCTTTGGGAGTTGGAGGGATAGATTTGTTCCATCAAGTCTACAAGCCTATAATTATCAATTCAATCAAAGTCCCGTCTCCTTACTGCTATAGATGCCATCTCAAAAAAAATTATCCCTCCTGCAAATTGGCCTGCGTGGATGAATTGGAAGATACTGCATGGAAACAACGTGATAATATTGCCGCTCTTATTATCGAACCAATTATGCAGGGAGCAGCCGGCATGCTTAAATCCCCTCCGGGTTATTTAAAGCGTGTAAGACAAATATGCACGAAATTTAATATTCTTATGATCGCGGATGAAGTGGCTACCGGTTTTGGCCGAACGGGAAAGATGTTTGCCTGTGATCATGAGAGGATTGCCCCTGATATTATGTGTCTCGCCAAAGGAATTACCGGCGGATATCTTCCTTTGGCAGCCACACTGACTACGGAAGAAATTTTTAATGCCTTTTGCGGGGATTATAGTGAACTTAAAACTTTTTTTCATGGCCACACGTATACCGGAAACCCTATTGCATGCGCTGCTGCTATTGCCAGTATTGATCTATTTAAAAAAGAGAAAACACTTATTCAGCTTCAGGAAAAAATTAAATTGCTCAAAGAAAAGTTAAGTCTAATAACCAAGCTCTCTCAAACAGGGGAAGTCCGCCAGGCAGGATTTATGGTTGGAATTGAGATGGTAAAAAACAAGAAAACTGGAGAGTCTTATCCCTGGCAGGAAAAAATGGGGATTAAAGTCATTATGGAAGCAAGAAAAAGAGGGGTGATTATCCGCCCCTTAGGAAACGTCATTGTCCTTATGCCCCCGTTAAGTATTTCAGAAGATGAGCTAATAACTCTTGTGGACGTAGTGTATGAATCAATTCTTAAAATGACAAAATAACTTCTTTTACAGGATGTGACACGAAGATGGAGATGGGAGTCAGGGGTCAGTTGACAAGGATCGGAGAAAAAACTGATCCCTGGTATCCTATCCCTGATACCTGAAAATATTATGAACAAAGACAACACAAATGAAATATTTTCATCCCGATTCGGGATAATTGTCTCTGTTTTAGGAATCGCTGTAGGAACTGGGAATATATGGAGGTTCTCACGCATAGTCTCTCAGAATGACGGTGGTACTTTTCTCATTCCATGGGCTATTTTTTTAGTGCTGTGGAGCATCCCTCTGATTATTGCGGAGTTTGCCATTGGACGATACACCCGCTACGGGAATATCGGTTCTTTTATTAAACTCATTGGGAAAAAGTACGCGTGGATGGGAGCTTTTATTGCCTTTGTTGCCACTGCAATTATGTTTTACTATTCTGTGGTTACTGGTTGGACATTATTTTATTTTTGGAAAACATTGACTTCCGGAATTCCGCACACCCATGATGCGTCATTATTTATCTGGAATGAATTTATTGAATCCAATCTCCCTTTAATGTTTCATGGCATTGCTATAATAGTTGCAGCTTCAATTGTTTATCAAGGTGTCGTCAAAGGGATAGAGCGCGCCTGCAAATTTCTGGTTCCGTTGCTGGGCATCATTTTGCTTATAGCTGCTATTCGCGCTATTACATTACCAGGAGCAATTAACGGTTTGAAGTATTTATTTACTCCTGACTTCTCCAATCTCTTTAAAGTTGAAATCTGGTTAAACGCCCTGACTCAAAACGCCTGGGATACCGGTGCCGGTTGGGGATTGATCTTAACATACGCCGCTTACGTGCCCCGGGATAAGGACACAAATGTTAATGCCGCTTTGATAGGGTTTGGGAATAACGCAATCTCATTATTAGCGGCAATCACCATTTTCTCTACAGTCTTTGCCATATTAGGTTCTCAGGCAGAAACGATCCTCAAAGAATCCGGTCCTGCTTCTACCGGATTGACCTTTATATGGATGCCGCAATTATTCGCACAAATGCCGGGCGGTTTAATTTTAGCCCCATTATTTTTTTTAGGATTATCCTTTGCCGCTTTTTCTTCTTTAATTTCTATGGTTGAACTTGCGGGACGTATTTTGATGGACTTAGGGTTTAATCGAAAAAAAGCTGTCATTTCTGTGGGAGTTGTCGGTTTTTTAGCGGGAATACCGTCCGCGATCTCGCTTGGGTTTCTTGTAAATCAGGACTGGGTCTGGGGTGTAGCGCTTATGATTTCAGGCGCGTTTATCGCTTTTGCAATAGTGAAATACGGAGAGGAGAATTTCAGATCCAATATTGTTAATATCGAAAATTCAGAATGGAAGGTTGGGAGATGGTGGTCGTTCATCATAAAATATCTAATCCCCTTGCAAGTTACAGCTTTGTTAATCTGGTGGTTATACAATTCCACAAAATGGTACCCGGACACCTGGTGGCATCCCTTTAATTTCAAAACACCTGAAACTTTAGGTACATGTATTGCGCAATGGGGAATTGTAATAATTGTATTGTTAGTTCTTAATAAAAAATTATCAAGATTAAAAGTAACTGATTAAAAAGTTTATTGGTTTATACGTTTGAAATCGGATAACGATACCAGAATGCAAGAAAAAATCAAACAGAAATACGAAAAAATGAGCATAAAGAAAAACATAAAAGATTACAATTATGTGTTGTTTCCTATACTTTTTGTGTTAAAAATATTTTTTTTTCTGATTGTCTTGGAAACAGGGTTTCAATTGCATAACTACATGAAATTAAACAAAAAATCGAGATATTACTACCCTAGCATTTGTTGCGGCTACAAATTAAATAAAAATAATATTGATTCTGTTTATAAGATTGATCGTAGGGGTTTTAGAAGAACGCCCATTGATTTTTCTGCAAGTCCTGACGTAGAAGTTTACAAGATTGTCATTATGGGGGCCTCTGAAACTTTTGGTTGGACAAATGCAGAATACTTACACTACCCAGCATATCTTGAATTTATTTTAAATTCTTCCTTTATTAAAATCAAACTACCGGAAGGCAAACAACAGATGGAAAGAACAATATAAAATCGAAAGAATTAAATGACATCAGCAGCTAAATTGAAAATGAGATTACTATCATTGAATTGAATTAATTTTAAGATAAATGAACAAAAAACAAGGGCTAAGAAAAATCCCCATTTCCATAAAGAGGTTTGCAACCTTCCAGTCATCTTTCGAAGATTCAAGCCGGCATTTTAAAACCTCGTTGATATCCATAATATTTTAAACCAGTCTAAAACAATAGAAAAAATTTACCAAGAATAAAGTATTCTGGGTTTTCCAAAAAAGCTTGATAAAGAAAGTTTAACAAATTATATTGGGAAGAAAGGAGCTGTGTGTTTGAATCACTTGTATTTTCCTGTTAAATTCTGTGGCTAATTTCAAGAGATTATGAAAATCCCTTTTTTATCGTTAATAGTATTAATCTTTGTTTGGGGTGGCGTAATATTTTTTTTAGCTAAAGTTATAAAAAACGAAAAACGGAGATACTGATAATTAGAAGTATGATATTAGTTCACTTCAGAGTTTGCATAAGACCCTTCGGTAAGCTCAGGGTGGCAAAAACTGTTATGATAAGCCTGTCAAGCCATCGGCCCTGACATGTCACCCTGAGGCCATCGATGTGAGCTCTGTCGAACGCTTGCCGAAGTGTTGCTGGAGCTTCAGCGTGCTCTATGGTTAGCCAAACTTATACGAGCTAGACAACTATGAAAAGACGTGAGTTTTTAAAATCATCAGCTCTAATGGGCAGTGCTGCTGTTTTAGGTGTATCCCATTACAGTCATGCCGCTGCTAAAAAAGCAACTATACAAAGCTATAGAGAAATTGGCAAAACCGGCTTGAAAATGAGCGATATTTCATTTGGCTGCGGAAAGCTGTCTTCGGCTTCGCTGATTGCTCGTGCAATGAGCCGCGGAATAAATTATTTTGATACCTCTCCAGACTATGGAGACAGCGAAGAAGTTTTAGGTGAAGCGATTAAGAAATTAAAAAAACGGGACAAAATGATCATCGCATCCAAGTTTTGTGATAAGGAGTTTTACCCTGGCCATCTTCCCTTAGGCAGCAAAAAATCAGACTTTATCAAAGTTGTAGATGGAAGTTTATCCCGGTTAAATACGGATTATCTTGATATCTGTTTTGTCCATGCTCTTGGAGAAGGCACATCTTTGTTTTCTGCTGCGTTAAAACGCATACCAGGCTTGAAAGCTTCCGAAAAAATCAGGCAAGAAGAAAAAAAGCGACTATTGGAAGAAAACCTATTGTCTGCTGTCGAGACTTTAAAAAAAGCGGGCAAAATCAGATTTTTGGGTGCTTCTTCTCATGGACCATATTTTATGAAAGATCTAATGATGACAGCCATAAAATCCGGCCATTACGATCTCATTATGATTGCGTTTAATTTTTTAAAGTTTCCGGAAGTTCCTTTAATACTTCATGAGGCGGAAAAAAATACCGTTGGATTAATTGCTATGAAAACCCTGGCAGGAGCTAAAGCGATGAATCTCGACCCGGATGGAGAGAGTTTTGAGCGCGCAGCCTTTAAATGGACACTGAAACAGAGAGGAGTTAACGGGCTTGTCGTAACCATTAAATCAACGGATCAACTTGATCTGTATGTGAAAGCGTCAGGTAAAGGATTTAGAGCTTCTGATCAGGCGTTACTGGATCAGTATAAAAAACTTTATAATGCCAAACACTGCCGTACAGGTTGTGGTGAATGTCTTGACAGTTGTTCTTCAAATGTTAACATCGCAACTATTTTGAGATACCAGATGTACTTTCAGGACTACGGCATGGAAAAAATAGCATTAGAAGGATATGCTTCTTTGCGGGAAAAAGCGGACATCTGCAATTCCTGCGTTGATGCTCCCTGTGAAAAAGCATGTCCGTATGGATTGCCTGTATCTTCATTGCTTCAAACTGCTCATAATCGATTGTCGTTTAATACTTAACTTTTATATAATAATGTCATGTTAATTAAGTATATTCATTTATTAACTCTGATTGTCTGGTTTGGCGGTATGATTTTTTTCTCATTTATTGCCGCTCCTTCTATTTTTTCTATCTTGCCAAAAGAGACAGCGGGGGATGTAGTAGGAGATATTTTCCCAAAATATTTTTTTATCGGTTATATCTCTTCATTATTGCTACTGGGAACACTTCTTTGGTTGGGACGAGGACAATTAAAGGTAGTTATTGCACCGTTGTCAATAATTTTTGTAATGACCTGTTTAACCTTTTATTCTGGGCTTATAATAGGGAATAAAGCCCGAAGCATAAAACAGGAAATTCGACAAACGTTTAAAGAAACCAAAAAAGAAGACTTAAGAAAAGCCTTCAAAAAAATACACGGCGTGTCTATGATGTTTAATGCTACGGTAATTATTTTAAGTCTGATTTATGTTGCTTTTATTGCTAAAATTCTCCACCTATAAAATCTTTTTTTTATTATATCGGGGCAGGTATAGAGCTGAAAATTTTCCTCAATGATAATATCAGCATCTCCAGAGCGGAGCTGGTAGGAACCCTTTCTGGCATTACCAATAACTCGATGGGAAAATATTGGAACGGCTAATTCTTTAAATGGGACACCACTTGTGGTATCCCATTGTGGGAAGAATGTTTTGTAGAGCAACAGTATAATTATGAAAATAGGTTCTGTTAAGCTGAACAGTAAATTGATTTTAGCCCCTGCGGCCGGTATTAGCTTTCTCCCTTTCAGATTGATTGCTAAAGAGTTTGGCGCGGGTCTGTGTTTTACCGAAATGGTCAGTTCAGAGGCATTAGTCCGTGATAATAAAAAAACAGAGCCTCTTCTTAAAACAGACCGGTTGGAAAAGCCGGTCGGAGTTCAGATGTTCGGTGCAAAACCAGATGTTATGGGAAGAGCCGCGTCTATTCTTGAAAACAGGGGGTTTGACATTGTCGATATTAACGCAGGTTGTCCCGTGAAAAAAATAACCAGAAATAATGCCGGAGCTGCTTTGATGAAAAATTCAATATTATTGCACCAGATACTGTTAGAAGTGAGAAAGAGAATATCCATTCCCTTAATGTTGAAATTTCGTTCCGGCTGGAATTCTCATGCTATTAATGCTGTTGAGATTGCAAAAATAGCGGAAGATTGCGGCGTTGATGCTATAACTATACATCCAAGAACAGCATCTCAACACTTTACCGGAAAGGCGGATTGGAACATCATACGCCATGTAAAAGAATTAGTAAAAATACCTGTAATCGGTAATGGAGATATTTTCATCCCTGATGACGCTATTACGATGATGAGCGTGACTGGTTGTGATGGCGTGATGATTGGACGCGGAGCGTTTGGAAACCCATGGATATTTGAAAATATCTTAAAGCTATTAAAAAAGGAAAATATTCTTCTAAACCCTTCAGCTGAAGAGCGAGGAAGAGTTCTCTTAAGACACCTAAATCACTGTGCTCATCTATTAGGGGATAAAAAGGCATTTTTATTCATGAGAAAGCAATATCCATGGTATGTTAAAAATATGCCAAAGGCTTCAGTGTTTAGGAATGCTGTTTTTCAGAAAAATTCCATCAAAGGCGTGAAGGAAGAGATAGAAAAGTTTTTTTTTAACTGACAATATCTATTCCTTGATAAGGGCTTTGCGGCGTTGGATATAGTAGTCTTTTACGCTGGTATACGAATCTAAGGCAAAAGAATCCAGTTCCTTTTTTTGTCCCAGGTTGAATGATATTTCATTGACCATTTCTCCACTTCTAGCCCCTGTTGTCGTCAAAATATCTATTCCAAATACAAATTCGGGAGTTAAAAAAAATTGAGATATTTTTCCAACAATCCCTCTCGTGGTCGTGGGACCAAAAATCGGCAGCATAATATACGCACCGGTTGGGACATTATGATAAGCAAGCGCCTGCTCAAAGTCTTCATTGGCTTTTTTTATATTAAAAATTTTTCCTGCTGGATCAAACAATCCTCCAATACCTAATGTTGAATTGATCAGGAATCTCCCAAGGGATCTATCTACCTTTTCTTTATTGTTCTGCGCAGCACTGCTAACCAGGGCTATTGGTTCGGCCAAATTTGAAAAGAAGTTTCTTATCATTATTCTCACAGGTTCCGGAAATACTGTGCCATACTCTCGTGCAACCGGCTCCACGACATTATCATATAATTTATCATTAAAAGACCACACCAATCTGTTTAAAGGTTCTATGGGATCATATATTGCCTCATCTCCACCGTCGTCATCGTCATCAAAAAAATCGTCCTCAAGTTCTTTATTTGCCTCCTGTTCACCCGAATCATCGGGTGCGCTGACCACTTCCATGGATATATCAGGTTTATGTTTATCAACTTCTGAAAGTTCCCCAGGTATTATTCTTTCATTTGTGAAAAGATTTTCTGCAAAACCTTTTTCAGCTAACGTTAAAATAAAAACTAACTGAAATATAAGGATCGCAGAAAACCTGTATTTTGTTTTCATAAATAAATACCCCGACAGGTATAAATTAACCGCCTTTGGTGGAACTTTTTTAGACAAGATTAACTGGATTAACAAGATAAAAGCAATGACACGGTCATTGCACTCCAAAATAAATCCAGCCCACCCTGTTCATCCTGTCAAAAAAAAGGAAATTCCTATACTTATGAACCCAACTTATCCGATTCCACATTATTACTATTTTAAATTTTTTCTAATTTCTTTTTGAGTTTATTTACTAACTCCTCGTAAGAAGATTTATGAATTATCTTTTTAAACTGTGCCCGATAATTCTTAATCATACTCACGCCCTCGACAATAAAATCGTAGATCTTCCAGTCGTTGTCTAATTTGACCAGTTTATAATTAACCGGGATTTCATCATTATTTTTTTGTATAATAGTTTTTACTAGCGCAACGTTACCTTTCTTCTTTTCATCGATATAGATGATCTTCTCATCAGTGAAACTTTCTATTTTATTTGCATAGGAGTTTTCAAGTAGTTTTCCAAACAAGTCTATAAATTCTTTTTTTTCTTCCGCAGTTCTTTCTTTCCAATGTTTAGTCAGGGATCTTCTGGACATTTCGTAATAACTAAATTTTTTACTTATTACCTCCCTTAACAGGACTCGTCTTTCAGCCTTTTTTTCATTATTTTTCAAGTCCTCCCTGGAAACAATAACAATAATCGAGTCTAAGGTTTTCTTTACACCCTCAGTGATTTCCGATGCTTGGGCAGAAGGTAATTCAGGGAAGAACAACAAAATTATTGCTAGAACGGTAAAAATATTTTTTATTAGCTGGTGGTAAATTTTCATAATAACTTTCCCTTCTCCGCATAGCAGTGTTCAAAACCGAGCCTAACTCTGCAAATTTTACCAAAGATAGCAACGAAAAAATTAAAGTGATTCATTATAAAAATTCTAGCGAAAAAGCGATTAATTCTATCAACAATTTTCTATCTTTTCAACTATGTTTTTTCTTTAAAGAGAGGGATTGTGTTAAAAAAAATAGATATTTTTGACTTTAACCCATTATTTTGGTAAGTTCTCGAAAATTATATATATTATCCTGTAAAATTTATTTTTGTAGCTGCCCTACGTTCGGATTAAGGGTTAAACTCATGGATTCCCTTCTATTATATTATTATGATAAAGTTGTCCTGAGGCGGCCCTGGCTTTCGCTACTGTTTGTAGCCCTGATCCTTGTTTTTTTTGGGTTGCAGATAAGAAATTTTAAGCTGGATGCCTCCGCCGAATCTCTTGTCCTGGAAAACGACGAAGCCTTACGTTATCACCGCTTAATAAGCAAGGCATACAGTTCTAACGAATTCCTGGTCATTACCTATACTCCATTCGAAGATATTTTATCTGAAAATTCTCTCGCTGATTTGCAGGAACTACGCGATGAGCTGTCCCAATTGGAAAGGATAGAGTCAGTTGTCAGTATTTTGGACGTCCCTTTGCTAAACAGCCCTAATGTCAAAATCTCTAAACTGTCCACTGGTATAAGAACATTGCAAACGCCGGGTTTGGATAAAGAACTTGCTCGCAAAGAATTTTTGGAAAGCCCTATTTACCGTCAACTTTTGGTGAGCCTTGACGGGAAAACAACAGCCCTGCAAGTTATCTTCAATCGTAACGAAACATATTTTTCTCTCTTGAATAAGCGTACTCTACTTAAAGAAAAAAAACTGGAATCTGGACTGACTGTCGAAGAATCGGATGAGTTAAATGAAGTTATCAGAAAATTTAAAGAGTACCACGCCATAGCAATAGACAGAAAACGACAGGATATTGAAGCTGTTCGCAAAATCATGGACAAACACAGGAACAAAGCGGAGATGTTTTTAGGCGGTGTCCCCATGATTGTCGCGGACATGATCAGTTTTATTGAACACGATCTTGTTGTCTTCGGTTTTGGGGTTTTATGTTTTTTGATTTTAGCCCTCTTTTTTTTCTTCAGAAAACTGCGCTGGATAATTCTCCCCTTATCATGTTGTACCATCTCTGCTTTGGTAATAGTGGGTTTTCTTGGTTTTATGGACTGGCGTGTCACGGTCATATCGTCAAATTTCATTTCCCTGATGCTTATCATTACGATGTCTTTAACCATACACTTGATAGTGCGTTATCGTGATTTGCTTGCAGAAACCCCAAATCTGGATCAGAAAACTTTAGTCTTGAATACGGTGCGCCTTATGATAACGCCCTGCTTTTACACGGCAATCACAACCATTGTCGCGTTTTGTTCTTTGGTCGTCAGCGATATTCGCCCTGTGATTGATTTTGGATGGATGATGACCATGGGTATCACCGTGGCTTTCTCACTAAATTTTATTTTCTTCCCGGCAACATTGGTATTACTAGCTACGGAGAGAGCCGGATCCAGCGTCGACCCCACAAAAACATTAACCTTAGCCATTGCCTCATTTACTCAAAAAAACAGCAAGAAAATATTATTCTTTTCCATCGCATTAGCGGTATTTAGCGTAATAGGCATATCAAGACTTGAAGTCGAAAACCGTTTTGTTGATAACTTTAAAAGTACCACAGAAATTTATAGGGGCATGAAGGTCATTGACACCGAGTTGGGTGGAACGACTCCCCTTGAAATCATAATTGATCCTGAGAAAGAATTTTTTGAGTTCCTTAAAGAATTAAAATTAGAGGAAAAGGAAGAACTTGATAACGAATTTAAAGACGAATTTGAAGACGATGAAAAACAAGAGGAGCCAAATTACTGGTTTCATCCAGATATGCTGCTGAAAGTAGAAAAAATCCATGATTATCTGGACTCATTACCGGTAGTCGGTAAAGTGCAGTCTATTGCCACATCAGTGAAAATCTTCAGAACACTGAACGATGGGATAATGCCGGATGATTTTGACTTGGCTGTATTACGGAAGGAGATGATTCCAGAAAATGTCAAGAAGACCCTTGTGTCCCCCTACTTGTCCGAAGACGCAAACCAGGTTCGTATCACCATGCGCCTTGTGGAAACAGACCCGAACCTGAGGCGAACAGCTCTAATAAATAAAATAAACCGCTTTCTTGTGGAAGACATGAATTTTTCCGCGGAAGACATTCATTTTACCGGCATGGTGGTACTTCATAACAATATGCTTCAGAGCCTCTATAGAGCCCAAATTCTTACGATAGGTGCGGTTTTTTTCGCCATACTTATAATGTTTATGATTTTGTTTAGAAACTTTTATTTGTCATTGATCGCCATTATTCCCAACATACTTGCCGCGGGCCTGGTTTTGGGTATCATGGGATGGTTTGGAGTCCCCCTGGACATGATGACCATTACTATCGCGGCCATTACAGTAGGCATTGCTGTTGACCACGCTATTCACTACATACACCGATTTAAGATCGAGTTTATCAAAGAGCGTAATTACAGGGCTACGGTAAATTGTTGTCACGGCAGTATCGGTAAAGCCATTTATTACACGGCAATTACTATTACTGTCGGCTTTTCGATTTTAGCGCTGTCCGATTTCATTCCAACCGTTTATTTTGGACTGCTGACGGGGCTGGCAATGCTTGTAGCTCTAATGAACAATTTAACACTACTACCAATACTGATTATCATCTTTAAGCCATTGGGGAGAGAATCTGAAAAATTGGGAACTTAGGCAATTAACAATTGACAGTGTCCAATTAGCAATTTGTTCTCAATGTTGGATATCATATAAATTGATAATTACCTATGCTACTGTAACAGATTTAGCCAGAGAGCGTGGCCGGTCCACATTTCTTTTAAGAGTTGTTGCCGTGAAATAAGAAAGGAGCTGGGCCAATATTAGTTGTAAAAAAGGAGCAACATGTTTTTCAACTTTGGGTAAAACAATGTCTTCATTAAAAAGTCCGCTTTTCGAATCCTTCGGTTCAAAATGAAACCCTAAAACAAAGCCATTCCTGGCTTTTATTTCTTCCACTCCTCCCATGGTGAGTTCATAAAGCTCCCTGTCTTCTTTTGGAGGAACGAAGACCAAAGCATAATGGTCGGAATCTATCATAGCGATTGTCCCATGCTTTAGAAAGCCGGCTGGCATTCCTTCCGCATGAATATAAGCAACTTCCTTCATTTTAAGAGCCGACTCTAAAGCAATTGGATAATAAAGTCCTCTACCCAGGTAAAGCCAGTTTTTAATATGGCTATAACGCTTGGCTATTGTGTGGACAAAACCTGATTTTTCATTTAGTACCTGTGAAACATATTTTGGAAGTTCCTTCAACCCTTTTTCGATAATATTTTTCTTTGCAGGAGAAATGATTTTTTTGATGACGCCCATCTCCAGAGCAACCCGGTTAAGAATAATCATCTGCGCAAACGCTGCTTTTGTGCTGAGCACACAAATTTCAGGACCTGATCCCTGCTGAATGGTCTGGTCTACCAGTCGTGATATGGAAGAGCCAATCACATTGACAATTGCCGTGGAGCAAGCGCCTTTATTTTTTGCGTACTTCAAAGCATTCAGGGTGTCATACGTTTCACCGGATTGAGAGAGCGCCACAACATGAGCCTTTTTAGAAATTTCTCCCAGGTGTTTAAATTCGTCTGAACTGATGGCGGGAACAAAGCTTTGAGCCATGGAAGAAAAAACATATTCACCCAAAAGAGCAACATAGTAAGTTGTTCCAACTCCTAGCAGATAGTTTTTTTCGCTTTTTAATATTCGGCTGGCTGCCTTTTTAATATGTTTTTGATCAATATTTAAAGCATTTATGATAGCCTGCGGCTGCTCATAAATTTCTTTTAACATATAATGAGGATATCCACCTTTTTGGGACATCTCCGCATCCCAATGAATACGGGTAATTTCTTTTTCAATAATATTTCCTTGATTAAAATTTTTAACCACATAACTGTCTTTGGAAACTATGGCATATTCAAAATCATCCAGAACAATAGAATTTTTTGTAAAATCAATAAAAGCGTTAGAATCAGAACCGATGTAATTTGCATCATCGCCAATCCCTAAAATCAGGGGGCTTTCCTTTTTTGCGCAATATAGTCTATCCGAATCAAAAGTAGTAATCATTGCAATAGCAAAAGTACCTTCCAATTTATTGAGCGTCTTTAAAAAGGTTTTTTCCACATTACCGGTCGTGTTATAAAAATCTTCCAAAAGATGGGCAATAACTTCTGTATCTGTTTCCGACAAAAACTTGTGCCCTTTTTTAGCCAGTAGATTTTTTAATGCGCGGTAATTGGATATAATGCCATTGTGGACACAGGCAAATTCTTTATGGCAGCTCAAATGAGGATGTGTATTGGCCTTTGTTACTCTGCCGTGGGTTGCCCACCGTGTGTGCGCAATGCCAACAAATCCTTTTGATTTTGTGAGTTTTTCTCCCTCGTTTACCTCGTCAACAGAGCCGATATTCTTTTTAACGGTTATCTTTCCTCTCCCGTTTAAAACAGCAACCCCACAGGAATCATACCCACGGTATTCGAGATTCCTGATACTTGCCACCAAAGGATTTGAAATATTTTGTAGACCAATTATGCCGCTAATACCACACATATTACTTCGGATACGAATGGTTATGAGGAATTACCTTACCAGAGGGTATGATTGTTCCTGCCAACAGTGAATTACTTGTACCGATGGTTACGTTATCTCCGGCAAATGTCCCAAGTTTTTCACAATGAGAATCGACCTTCTTTCCATTTATTTTAGCTTTGACTGATTTTCGATTATCTATATGGTTAATAGTCATAGTTCCGGAGCCAAAATAGATATTATAGCCCAAAACACTATCACCGATAAAAGAAAGCCGTCCCACATTTGCTTTTTCAAATAAGATGCTGTTTTTTAGTTCAACTCCATATCCAATAACAGAATCGGCGCTAATAGACGTATATTTCCTAACCAGTACATTGTTTCCAATGAAACTCCTTTTTCCTATATAACAAGGCCCCTCCAATATGGTGCCGGACCTTATTTCCACATCTTCATCTATAAACACGGGACCGTCAATTTTAACATCTCCTTTTAAATTAACCGATTCAGCTATTGTTGCTTTCCGCCATGTGTCCATAATTACTTTATTCGCTTTTAAAATATCCCATGGATAAGCGATGTCTATCCAGTCTTCTTCCCAGATAGAAGCGGCAAGATCTCCTTTCTCTATAAGTTTGCCAAAAGCCTTTTCCATATTTTTGTTGCTTTTTTTTAACAAATCGAAGAAAGACGCGGGAAGGATATAAACACCTGACAACACATAATTACAAAGATCTGGTTTTTTTGGTTTTTCAATCATCTTGGTTATTTTCATTTCCTCATCAAGGTACACATTTCCAAACATCCCTGAAGAAGAAGTTAAACAGATGGAAGCTACAGGAGACTTTGTAGAACCAAAAGATTGAAGAGTATGGTTGAAAATGTTAGCCGCAGTTAATATATCCCCATAAATGAGAATAAAATATTCTCCCGGATCAAATCTATCACGGGCCTGCAAAATGGCGTCACCTATACCAATGGATCGTTTCTGTTCTATATAATGGAGGTTAAGGTTTGAATAGTTCGAGCTTTCAAAAAAATTTATTATTTTCTCTTTTTTATGGCCTACCACTATATTAATAACATTGATACCGCTTTCTTTTAAAAGCTGAATTGTACGCTCCAGAACAAATTTACCCGCAACATTAATCATTGTTTTGGGTCTTGTTGCAGTGAATGGAAGCAGATTGCTCCTCTTACCGGCGGCAAGAATCAACGCTTTCATTTTTATCCTTTTTTAAAATATTTAACAGGATGAACAGGATAGACTGGATTTTTTCCCTTTTTAGGAGTGCATCACCGCAGGCGATGCAATATGCAATTCCTGTGGCATTGCACTCCCAAAGTAATCTTGTTAATCCCGTTCATCCTGTCAAAAACTTTTCAGCCTCAACTAAATCTTCTATTGTGTTGATCCCGTTTACTTCATCCGAGTTTGACACCTTAACAGACGTCACTGGCAATGAATTGTCAAATGCTATTTTAACTATATCGGTCAAATAATATTCATTTTGATAGTTATTTTGGTCAATTTCCTCTAAAGATTCAAGTAAAAACTTTTTATTAAAGCAGTAGATTCCTGAGTTAATCTCATTTATGGTTTTTTCGGTATTCGAGCAGTCTGTTTCTTCCGCAATTTTTTCTATATTATTATTGCTGTTTCTCACTACCCTTCCATATCCGGATGGATTATCCTTCTCTGCAGTTAATATGGTAACAGCCGCATTATTCAACCTATGATCCCTGATCATTTCATTTACAGTACTTTCCCTCAAGAAAGGAACATCGCCGGACAAAACCAGCACCTCCCCCTTAAAATTTCCTAAAAAAGACTTTGCCTGCATAACAGCGTGACCCGTGCCAAGTTGTTCTTCCTGGTCAATAAATGCTACATTTTCTGAAACAAATTTTTCTTTCACTTCTTCCTTATGAAAACCAACTACCACAAAAATTCTGTCCGGTTTTATTTTATATGCAAGATCAATAACATATCTTAACAAAGGCTTGCCATTAAGGATATGCAGAACCTTAGCTGCTTCCGACCTCATTCGAGTTCCTTTTCCAGCAGCTAAAATAATAATAACCATGGCATGAGTAAGAGTAAAGCTGACAGCTATCAGAGGTCAGCAGAATATTGGATTTCATTATTTTAAAAGCTGAGCGCTGAATGCTTTTAAAATACTTTCCCCCAGGAGAATATCTTCCGGAGTTGTAATTTTTATATTTAGCTCGGATCCATTAACGACATAAACCGGGATTCCTAGTCGTGTAACGAGGGTAGATTCATCAGTTCCACAAAAATTATTTTTCAGGGCTTTTTCAAATGCGCTAATGAGAATCTCTTTTTTAAAAACTTGCGGCGTTTGAATTCGCCATATGGAATCCCTGTTTTGCCCTTCAATCACCATCCCCTGATCTGAAATTTTCATTAAAGTATCCTTTACCGGTATAGCAACAACAACAGATCCTTTTTCCTTAGCCTTTTTTATGGAATTTTCAAGAATAGGTTTACTCAAAAACGGGCGAACACCATCATGGACCACAACCAAATCGATTTCCCGGGAAATACTTTTCAAACCATTAAAGACCGATTCCTGTCGCTTATCTCCTCCTGAGACTATTTTTTTAACTTTGGTAAATTTGAAACTGTTTACGATTTCCTGTTTACAATAATCAATTTTATCATCAGGGACTACCAGTATAATTTCATTAATAGAAGCACTGTCTTGAAATGTTTTCAGGGTGTGAACAATAATGGGGACTTCACCAAGCATTAAGAACTGTTTTTTCCTACTCTCCCCCATCCGGCGGCCATGACCTGCCGCTGTAATTATTGCGGAAGTTTTTTTAGTCATTGGTTCACACACTGCTGGCTCGAAGTTCTACGGTAGGACACTTCGAGCCAAAATGCACTTTGGTTCATTATCCTGATTGTTGATAGCTGACTGCTGAACGCTTACATTATAGGCAGTTGCAGCAATCAAAGTCAAAAAAATAGACTATAAGGCTATTTTTTGCCTGTTTGAATTAACACCCCTTTAATCCCCCTCGAGTGGGGATTAAAGGGGTGTTAAACTTATTGAATTAGCCCGGCTATTTCAATGTTTTAGAGAAATTGTTCGACTTTTTTAACGTGCAGGAATTTCAATGTTGAGATTCTTCGGTCGCGAAGCCTATGCTGAAGGTAGTGAAGTGCTTTCTCAGAATGACAGCGTAGAAGTGTCATTTTGAGCGGCGCAAAGAATCTCTTTCTTCGGCTCAGAGCTTGTCGTGAGTGGAACGAAGGGAAAAACTCCGAGAAGAATATAACTTGAATCTGCAATTTGTAATCAAAAAGAAGATTTATATGCTATTAGACAAAATATTGTTCTCAAATAGAACAGCAAAGCTGTTAAAAAAGACCCTTGATTAAAATCTCCAGAAAAACAGCGTGATATCAAGCAATATTGCAAATGCCAATACACCGGGCTATAAAGCCGTTGATCTTAAGTTTGATGAACAGTTACGGACCGCAATAGGGGCAGGGAATCAAATTAAAATGAAAGCAACACAAAAGAGGCATTTTACAACTAATATCAAGCAGATTGATAAAGTTAAACCGAACGTTTCGGAAGAAAGTGACCCTGCCCGCCCCGATGGAAATATTGTAAAAATAGCAAAAGAAATGTCCAAACTGGTAGAAACTCAATTAATGTACAATTCCATTGTTTAGGCAATGACAAAAAGAGGCGGCATCCTACGTTAGGCCGTCGAAGAAGGCAAGAGTAATATGTTGCGACAGCACAGAATGAATAAATCCGAAGCTCGAAATTCGAATATTGAATTTTCACTTCTTCAACTTGACCGATTTCGACAAGTTACGGCATATCGACAGGAATTGTCGATGTTGGGTTACTAATTGTCTACGGAGTAATAGTATATGAAAGACATAACAATTCAAAGCGGGCTTAAAACAATTTTAAATCCCTAGCTTGGGAATTTGAGCAGGGCAGACAATGCATCTTCCTTTAAACAAAAGGGAGAAAAATCGTTTGGAGAATCTTCTTGCCGAATCCTTAGAAAATGTAAATGACTTTCAGTTAAAAGCGGATAAAACTGTTGAAGATTTTGCCACTGGAAAAACACAATCCATCCATTAAACCATGCTCGCTTTAAGTAAAGCTGATATCGCGTTTCGTCTGACAATGCAGGTCAGAAATAAAGTCGTAGAGGCCTATCAGGAAATAATGTGAATACCGGTAAAAAAAAGGATCAGGGGTCGGGTATCAGGGACCAGAAATCCGAAAAAGCGGACCCTTTATACCACACTTTTGGTTAGTTAACCCTTGCTTTTTTTTGATTTGGATTTTATTGAATTATAAAATTCGCTGTAATCTTTATCGGCAGGTTTTAGTTCAAGGGCCTTTTTCGCCATGGATTCTGCCTTTAAAAAATCTTTTTTATCGTTAAGGTAAATCAATGACAGTTCATGATAGGACTGTGCAAAATTCGGAGACGCTGCAATGACATTATTATATGCTTCAATGGCTTTATCTAATTCTTTCTTTTGATAATAGAGTTTTCCCAACTGAAAATTTGTTGAAGGATTATTCGGCTGAATTTTCTTTGACATTAAAATCGCTCTTTCTGCTTCGTCAACTTCTCCCATTGAGAGATATACCTGACTTATGTTATTGAGTATTAATGTGGAGTTTGGCTTTGTTTTTTGGGCTTTCTCGTAATATTGAACAGCTTTTTCAAGTTCGCTTTTGTCCTTATAGTAATTTCCAATATTAGTTAGTGTATCGGCGTCTCTGGGTGAAACAGACAATGCTTTTTCCCAGTATTCCAATGCTTTTTCCTTATCATTTTTATATATGTAATAGAGAGTTCCAAGGTTAGTATAAGCTGGAGTATAGTTTGGATTTAAAGCTACAGCGCTTTCCCATTCCTTCTGCGCCTTATCATTTTGCCCCATCTTGAAATATACAAGACCTAATTTACTGTGGGCTTTGAAATTATCCTGGTTATGCTTTATAGCAAGGAGAAACTCCTCCACGGCGTTGTCTAAGAGACTGTAATTGGCAAACTCTATTCCCAGTAGAAAATGGGCATTCGATACTTCGAAATTCACTTTCGTTTCCTGTTTGGAACACCCGAAAATTACTGCAAGTACAAAAAAAAATAAAAGCTTGTTAAACAACTCAACCTCCTTAAAACCTTAAACAGGTTAGTAAACAAGATAAAAGTGCCAGGCACTTTTAAAGTGCGTGGCACATCTCAGGTAGAACAGAAAAAAAACCTCCGCCCCTTTGAAAGGAACGGAGGTTAGTGTTAAACAAAATTTTAAACAATAAAATTACGTCCCGGTACCACCGATGCTATCCGTCATATCACCAACTCATAAATTATTTGTATTTCCGATGCTATCCGTCATATCACCAATAAACTCCATAGCAAAACCGGTACCACCAGGTACTACAACTGCACCCCAAACACTCAAAATTTCTGCCACCGAATGTTGAGCGGCAGCTATGCTGGAAGAAGTAGGAATGGTATTAATAACTACGTGACCAAGACCGGTTACAGAGATCCAATTTGCCCCCTTAACCGTATTACTATTCACTGTAGTATGATTAGTGTTGCTGATAAAAACCTTTGCTGTACTTCCTTTGGCAACAGTAAATGTAGATGCAGTTGTATCAGAACGAGAATCGGAAGTTACTGCAGAAACTGTGATCTGCCTGCTGGACACACTAGCTATCGAAGGGACACTAATAGCTACGAAAGTATAAACAGAATTCGTATCTGCCTGCCAATAAGGTGATACAACCGATTCAGTACTAGACAAGTTAGCGGCAGAAGCGTGA
>Ga0187827_10000135_pt1 | contig 111788 bp, 98 predicted proteins | sample ETNtaG_39_FD_167969 | JGI IMG/M metagenome (GOLD analysis project Ga0187827, IMG submission 167969) | Marine microbial and viral communities from oxygen minimum zone, Eastern Pacific Ocean - ETNP2014_SV_150_PacBio MetaG (Illumina Assembly) | ecosystem: Environmental > Aquatic > Marine >... | reverse complement strand
AGTCACCAAGCTAATCGCGTCAAGTTTAAACTCCTTCGAGTATTTCTTTCTTGCTGCCATTTCTTCTATCTCCAGTTATGAGTATTATCTCTTAACTGGGTTGTACAGATCTATTGGACCATCTCACTTTAATTCTTGGCTCACTTTCCAATAACACGTGCGCGCCGCATATACGATTTGGCGTTTTTCGGGATTATAGAATAAGTTGTTCCAATTCAAGGGATTACCCACTAAACTGCTAAGGCATGAAAAAGCAAAAGCGGCACGCACTTTATACAAATGTTATGTGCTTCAGTGCCATATTGACGTGTAATTGGCGTCACCGCCAGTTACAAGAACTAACTAGACTATAGCTCGTATTTGTAAGGTGCTAGTGTGATGATAAAGATTCTTAGATCTCAAAAAAGGTTATCTCAAGAACAGCTTGCTGAAGAATCAAGATTGAGCCTTCGAACTATTCAACGAGTAGAAGCTGGACATAGAGTTAGCTATTCATCATTACGTGCTCTTGCAAACGTGTTTGACGTTGATGTTGACCAACTCGAATGGGGGCTATATGCAATGAACAAATCGTCTAATGAATTTACTGAATCCCCTTTGTGGGTGAGAGTGCTTATTGGGAAACCGTGGCATTCGACCAGTAGAAAGTGGTGCCAAATCTGGGAAAAAATACTAATCATGGTATTTGCAGTATGTTTTCTTTTAGCAATATTTCCTATCTTTGATGGCATTAAGTTCGAAAGTAGTCCGTTTTTGATGCTCGATCATCAATTACTTATTGCCAGTTTATCCTTTTTAATGTCAGCGTATTGGTTATCATTTATTGTACGATTAAGTGACAAATACTCCGCCTGGATCCAAGAGGAAATACCGGGCAACAGCACATAACAATAAAATCAAGGAGATGCGCTGCGCGCACTCTTTATTAAAAGCGTTATGTTGCTCGAAGCCTTATAAATCCTAGCTAATCGGCTATCTTCGCTGATCTTATCTTTGTATTTGCTGGATCCGACACAATTTTTGTTGTGTATGGTATACATGAGGTATAACATACACAAATCCCCTTGTGTCGGATCCGATATACAGAAATGAGCTTTCAGAATTTACAAGAGTTCCCACCTCAAGAGCTTCAGCTAGAGACAGTTGTGGCTCTAATAGGAAGAGCGAATGCCAGTCTATCTCGATATGATGGGCTTCTTGAAAGCCTTGTAAACCCGGGAGTTCTCTTATCGCCCTTGGTAATGAAAGAAGCAGAGCTATCTTCAAGAATTGAAGGCACTATCGCAACAGCAAATGAAGTTTATCAGCAGCAAGCTGGTGAGCTGTTTGAGCCAGAGAAGAATGCTGATATTCATGAAATACTAAACTACAGAAGCACGCTTCACACTGCGGGCGAAACCTTGGGAACTAACCAGCTATCTCTCCATTTACTGAGACAGATGCACGAGAACTTGATGCAAGGAGTAAGAGGGGCAGACAAGAATCCGGGGCGATTCAGAAATACACAAAATTGGATAGGTCCTCGAGGATGCGCCATAGACGAAGCAACTTATGTTCCTCCAGCGCCAATCGCACTAAATGACTTGCTAGAAGAATTTGTTGAGTTTGCAAACACTGAGAATGAAACACTTGATCCAATAGTTCAAGCAGCTCTCATTCATGCGCAATTTGAACTCATTCATCCATTTGATGATGGAAACGGCCGAATTGGAAGAATACTAATTCCTCTCTATCTAATGAAAAGAGGGAGTATCGTAAGCCCGTCATTGTATATAAGTAGCTATTTAGAAAAGAATCGTGATGCTTACTATCAATGCCTGGAAAACATATCTAAAGAAAATGATTGGTTGGGGTGGATTAGCTTTTTCCTCAATGCCATCGTCGATCAATCCGAAAGCAATCTTATACTTGTTCGGAATATAATCGCGTTATATGAAGAAAAGAAACGAGAAATCTCTGAATTACTTCATACAGACCAAGCAATATACATACTAGATATGCTATTCGATACTCCAGTGTTTCGTGCTAATGAACTCTATCAGCGTTTAAACATACAACGACAAAGAGCAGCTCAATACATTCGCACCCTGAAAGATGCAGGAATAATAGTTGAACTTCGCCCTGCTAGCGGGCGTAAGCCCGCCCTATTGTCTTTCGAAGACCTTTGGCATATAACAGATAGGCAATAGCAAATTGGTGATCTCCCGTTATTAATGAATAAGCGGAGAGTCAGGCCGCACCAGAACAACCATACAAGGCGTTAGAGCGCATATCTGATATCGTACTATCGGAGAGGTACAGATCATTCGTATTGAGTACCAAAATAGAAAATGGATGAATATATAAGACAGATTATATCTGCAGTTCTTCACTCACCATTTATCGGGTTTGGCACATGGCTAAAGTGGCAAACGATGAAAACTGGTACGGTGATACCAACTGGCATTCGGGCTCAGCAACACGGAATAATCGCGGGATGGGCAATTCAAATTTTCGCCTATATGAATTTTGTTGTTATATCGTTAGATCCTTTTGGATGGCATCTGAGCATAGTCTTTTTTGTAATTTGGTTCTCAAGTCGGTGGTACGCCACACTCATTGAAAGAAATTTTTATGGAACCGAAGGCCGAATAGAAACAATTGCCCATGCGGCTCAATCCCATGGAAAAAATTTGAGCCCTGAGCAACTACAGGAATTTTTAGACGGAATCGCGCCCCAATGGTGGATTAGCTTGATGTCCTTATCTTGGAGACAAAAGCTGACTGATAGGATAAATGAGAGCCTGGAAGAAGATCATGGAGATGATGCGCTCTAACAAGCAGATAAAAAAGTAAGCAGGTTTATGATCCTATACTACTTTTGCAAACTATATTTCTTAATCATATTGCTTTCCTTAATGCGAGCATTTCTCACTATCAGCCTGGGGTTATAGTGGCACACGAATTTGATGGTAAAAAATACACTAAAGCGTCCTTCCACCAGAGGGAATGGGGCAATAAACTTATATCTGATCTCGATATTCTGGGTAATGAAAAGATACTGGATCTTGGTTGCGGCGATGGTATCCTGAGTCAAAACCTTGCGGCACTTGTGCCTGATGGTGAGGTTATCGGAATTGACGCCTCAACAGGGATGATCGAAACTGCGAAAGAAAAAGAAGCTGGTAATTTAAAGTTTAGACTAATGGATATCAATGAGCTTTCTCTGAACACTTCATTTGATCTGATTTTTTCAAATGCGACTTTGCATTGGGTTAAAGATCATAAGAGACTCTGGAATTCAGTAGCCAAATTATTAAGGCATAATGGCGTTGTCAGATTTAATTTTGCAGCTCATGGCAATTGTATTAATTTTTTCTCGGCTGTTTCACAGATAATGGAGAAAGATGAATATAGGGGCCATTTCATGGGTTTTGAGTGGCCCTACTATATGCCCCCGGTTTCTGACTATGAAAGGTTTTTGGAAAGCTATCCATTCAAAGAGATTAAAATTGAAGAACAGAATGCAGACAGATATTTCCCCCACACTGAAGCACTGATCGGATGGATCAATCAGCCAAGCATAGTTCCTTTTTTAAAAAACTTACCAGAATTATTGCGCGAGGGATTCAGGAGCAAAGTAATCGAATTAACCGTGCAAAAGACCCTACAAGACGACGGCCGATGTTTTGAAACATTTCGTCGAATTGATATTTTTGCAATTAAAAGTAGCGCATAAAAAAGTACTTGGGGTTTGCCATCGCAAAAGATTCTGGATGGGTTAATTTTATAACGAGTGAATTTGCAGTCTGGATTGAACAGGTGAGTCAATTATTCCAATCAAGTCCCATGGCTTTACGGGCCAACTGGTTCTTCACTAGCGGCAAATTGTCAGCGCCGCTCATGCCAATATTTCGCAGCCAGCGCAGTGGTAATGTTTGCTCGCCGAATAAGTATTTGAAGCCTTCCATCAAATACATCATTCCAAGGTTATGACCAATTCGCTTACGTTGATACCGGCGCAGCAATGAGGGTTCATAGTAGTTACGGCCATTGCCTAGAGCCGTAATTATTTCTTCCGCCAGCACTTTTGCATCGAGCAGCCCAAGATTTACTCCCTGCCCCGCTAGTGGGTGTATTGTATGTGCCGCATCACCAACCAAAACCACATTGCCATTAACGTAGTCAATCGCATGCCTTTGCCGCAACGGGAACGAGAAACGCTCGCTGGTCTGTTCAACTCTGCCTAATCGGTGCTCTATACAACTTGACAGCTCCGTAGTGAATTCATCATCCGAAAGAGAGAAAAGCTGCTCAGCCCGCTCTGGTGTACACGACCAGACAATCGAGCAGTAGTGCTGATCACTCCCGCCATCTCCAGTAGCCAATGGCAAGAAGGCTAGCGGACCGGTGTCGATAAATCGCTGTAATGCAGTATTTTTGTGACCATGTTCGGTACAAACCGTACATACAATCGCGTTATGACCGTAGTCCCATTCCTTCGTTGCAAAATTACCCAATTCCCGGACCTTGGAATTTGCTCCATCTGCACCAACCACCAGTTTCGCAGTCAAATAACTGCCGTCAGCTAACTGCAATCTTGTTTGAGCATGGTCAGCGGATTGTATCGATTGCATGTTTTCAACTTCAGATGGTGCAATTAATTCGACATTGTCAAATCGTTGTAAAGTGTCGTACAGACATGACAAGGTAACACTGTTCTCTACTATGAATCCGAGCTCGGTCTGGTTTATATCATCTGCTGAAAAATCGATGGACCCGGTTCCATCTGCGTCCCAAACCTGCATTTTTGTATAGGCACAGCATCTCACTTGTTTGACCTTGTCCCAGGCGCCTATGTCCTCAAATATTTTCCTTGATGCTGATGTTATAGCGCTTACTCGCGCGTCAAAATTCAACTCGGTATCATTAAATGGCTTACTGCTGGAATCGAATAAGCTTCGGTCTACCAGTGCAATATGTAAATTTGTCTCGGCCAACAGACAGGCCAGACTCGCACCTACCATGCCGCCGCCAACAATAATCAGGTCAAAATCGATTTCTTTTGCCTTGGTCATAACCAGGCATTATAAGCAGAGTTAGCTTTAATCTCTAACACAGTACGCAGATTCGGTACCCAGTTTTTACAATTGCTGCTAGACTGCAACGCTGCACCACGACCACAGGGTCAGAAATTATCCGATAAGGAGTAGCTTGAATGAACAAGGTGAATCCTAGCCAGCTGGAGGGGATGATTGGAACAGAAGTCGGTGTTACAGACTGGGTCGAGATCGATCAGGAACGGATCAATAAATTTGCTGATGCCACTGGCGATCACCAGTATATCCACGTCGATCCGGATCGGGCCGCTGAAACACCGTTTGGATCCACTATAGCCCACGGTTTTTTAACCCTGTCATTGCTGAGTATGCTGACATCGATGGGTGGCGGTGTAAAACTGGATAATGCAGTAATGGGAATCAACTACGGCCTGGATAAGGTCAGATTTATCAATGCAGTGAAGGTTGGAAGCAAGATTCGAGCGCGATTTAAACTGATAAGTGCTGATGAAAAAAAGCCAAAACATTTCTTGATAAAACACAATGTAACCATCGAAATAGAGGGTGAAAACAAGCCCGCCCTCATCGCCGAGTGGCTAGGAATGAGCGTTGTCGCTTAAGCCCGGAGCTGAATACGATAGTTAGCAGAGAAATTCTTATGAAAAAGTCAGTGCTCTCCATGATACCGCTTTTAACTGCCTGTGCCGGAGAACCACCTCAGAATATTGGTATTCAATCAGGACGACTGGCCGCGTGTCCGGACTCTCCAAATTGCGTTTCAAGCTTTGAAACCGGCGAAACTCACGGCATTGACCCACTTGCAGCAACACTCTCAGATATCGAACGAGTATTACTGGATCTGGATGAAGCGAATATTGTGAATGCGGGACAAAACTACCTCCACGCCGAATTTACCAGTCGCATCATGGGTTATGTCGATGACGTTGAATTTTTATATGATGCAGCTTCCTCTGTTACCCATGTACGCTCCGCATCAAGATTGGGCTACAGCGATATGGGAGCAAATCGCAAACGCATAGAGGCGATTCGCAGCGCACTGGCAACAGACTAATATAGAGCGCACTACAGAACTTTCTTCTCTCACAAACCTGTTGACCCACCTTGATGCCAGCTGGATTTGTCAGCAGGGTTATTACTTGTCTGCAAGACCCATTGCCTGCCTGGCGAATCCCTGTTTCAGACCGGGAAAAAGATCGATGGAAAGCAGGCCAAATTTTCTAAGCCATACTTTACTCATATTATTGCTCGAGAACAGGCGATTAAGGTAATGAGTAAATCCAATGGACCTGCCCTGATCACGGCCTTGCATATCCAGATATTTTTGCAGGACCGACATTGACCCCAACTGCTCTCCCTGCTGGTTTGCCTCTGCAAGAATATTCACCAGGGATTCTGTATCACGCAGCGCAAGATTCAAGCCCTGACCGCCAGCGGGATGCAGTGTGTGCGCTACGTTGCCCAATAGCACCAGACCGGGACGTATTTGCTCTCTGGCAACCGACAGGCTTAGGGGATAGGAAAAACGCTTGCCTATGCGAGTTATTCTGCCCAATCGATTACCAAAGCGCTCCTGCAGTTTATCTAACAGCACTTCATCAGAAATTGACATGAGCTCTTCAACATCGCACTGATTGACGGTCCAAACCAAAGCGCCGCGATTTTCTGCAGCAATATTTTCAAGCGGCAATATGGCCAGGGGTCCGGAATCAGTAAACCTTTCAAAAGCAATATGCTTATGGGGATTTTCGAACGCAACATTGCTGATGATCGCGCATTGTTGGTAATGCTCTACTTCAGAGACAATACCCAGTTGGCTACAAATAGAGGACCGGCCACCATCGGCAAGTACTACCAGCGTAGCATTCACTGCATAACATCCTTGCTCCATATGTACTTCCAGTTTCATGCCGCCCTGACATGGTTTAATTTGTTTAACTTCTGCCGGGCATAATACATTGACGGACGTAGAAGCGGCCATGGCCGCGTTGAGAACAGAACCCAAAGTTCGGTTCTCGAAAACATAGCCCAGAGCATCGGTCTGATGCTGCTCTCGATTCATTTGAGTCGAACCAAATCTTCCTCTATCAGAAACATGAATTTCTTTAATTGGAGTAACCTGCTTGCTAAATGATTCCCACACACCAATTCGTTCAAGTATTTTGCTACTCCCAAAGGAAAGAGCTGTGGATCTTGAGTCAAAACTTGGCTGCGTATTTTCAGCGACTGAGGACTGTTGAAATGCCTCTACTACCAAAACAGAAATTTCTGGTGTAAGCGTTTTACTTAAAGCACAGGCGAAACTTGCGCCTACCATGCCGCCGCCAATAATTACTATGTCATAATTTTTAACCGGTGAGTCTACTAACATGATTTAGCTAACTGATTCTGACATGAAGTTTTCGATTTCATTTGCAGTCTTAGGGATGCCTGTGCTTAATATCTTATATCCGGTTTTTGTAACTAATACATCGTCCTCAATTCGAATACCGATCCCACGCCATTTTTTGAGAACTTTTCTGTTACCAGGGGCAATGTAAATACCTGGCTCAATAGTAGTGATCATGCCTGGTTCAAAGAGGCGCCACTTGTCCTTGATTTTATAATCACCCACATCATGCACATCGATTCCTATCCAATGACCTGCTTTGTGCATGTAAAAATCCCGATAAGCTTCTGCTTTTATCAATTGAGCGGGTCTGCCTTTCAGCAATCCCAACTTAACCAGACCCTGGGTGATAATTTTCACCGACACATTATGGGGCTTGTCACAGGGCACTCCAGGAGCAACCGCTTCGATGGCTTTCATTTGCGCTTTTAATACCAGGCCATAAATCGCTTTTTGCTGCGGATTGAACTTACCATTTGCCGGGAAGGTTCGTGTTATGTCTGAGGCATAGTGCTGATACTCGCAACCCGCATCAATCAGCACCAGATCACCATCCTCTACGGTGGCACTATTTTCCGTGTAATGCAGTATACAGGCATTGTCACCGGCGGCGACTATCGAGTTATATGCCGGGGCGCGGCTGCCGTTTCGGGTGAAGGCATGCAGCAGTTCTGCCTCGAGTTCATATTCCTTAATTCCCGGTTTACACGTTGACATGGCACGCTTATGCCCTTCTGCAGAGATTTTGCCAGCCTGTTCAATTAGCCTTATCTCTCCCGCACTCTTGAAGAGCCGAAGTTCATGTAGCAACTGATCCAGTACAAGAAACTCGCCTGGTGCATGACCAGCCAGCCTGGCCTTGTTGCGGATTACTTTGACCCAGTCCATCACCTTTTTGTCGAACTCGGTGTCTTTGCCCATCAGCGAATAAACCCGGTCCCGACCATCGATCAGATCGGGAAGAATTTCATCGATAGCACTGACTGCATGGGCCTCGTCGATTTCCAATTCCTCTTTGGCGGCATCGGGACCCATGAGTCTTCCGGTCCAGAGTTCCTTCTGTTTATCCTTTTGCTGGCAAAAAAGTACGGTTTCACCCTGTTTACGCCCCGGAATGAGCGCCAATACGGCATTATCCTCGGTAAAACCGGTCAAATAGTAGAAATCACTGTTCTGCCGATAAAGGTGCTCCGTATCATTGCTTCTGACCCTTTGGGGGGCGGAAGAGAGCAAGGCTATGCTATTTGGTCCCATCTGGGCCATGAGCTTTTTTCGGCGTTGCCGTATTTCCCGGTAATTACCACGCATTTATTTGTCATCCTCAAACAGTTTTAGCAAGCATATCGGGGAGTTTAGTCAGTTCCAAGCCAAAAATTCCACAGATCGGCACTTTTTTACCCCATCAATATTGACCCACTCCGAACACGGCTCTATAGTTACGGGATTGTTAATGTAAATCCTAAACAATATCCAATAGAGCCTTGCCGGCATTGGGAAATAATAATGACTGAAGAGAAATTTGAATCGCTTAACGATAAAGTGGACGCGCTTATTGGCCTGTGCGGGCAAATGAAGCTGGAAAACCAGGCGCTGAAGGCGAGTGAGAACAAGTGGCAGTCTGAGCACAGCCAATTAGTCGCAAAAAACAAAGAAGCAAAAACAGAACTGAAAACGATTCTGGACCGGCTCAAAGCGCTGGGGCAGTCATAGGGCATTACCATGAGTGAACAAAGCACATCTTTACAAGTAAAAATTCTGGACAAGGAATATCAGGTAAATTGCCCTCCTTCTGAGCAAGATGCACTGGTGAAGTCGGCTCGTTATCTCGATGAGAACATGCGCAAGATCAAGGGCCGTGGCAATATTCACGGGATCGAGAAAATTGCCGTAATGGCGGCATTGAATATTACCCACGATATGCTGCGCAAAAATCGTATGATTAATGAAACCCGGCATGAAACCGCGCAGCAGGTTAAGAGCCTTGAAGACAAGGTCGATCTGGCACTTGCAGGCGGTGGTTAGTTAGTGCCCATCCATAAATCAGATCTACTGCGAGCGTCCTGAATACGCCATCTGAGCACTAACTGGCGGAGAAATTCAGCAAACACTCGTTTGTTACAGTTATTCCTTCCTAGGCCAACCCTGTCCATATATACTTGATCGGGAGTTCCCTTGAACATTTGCCAATCAAAAGTGTTCTTGAGCCGATATCTATATCACCGGAGGCAACTCGACAGATGTTGTTGTGCACGTCCGCACGTCGGAAAGCCTTATGCATCGCGGGAGCCACCACCTGGACCTTTGGGTTCAGGGCATATTTGGTAGCGGTGTTCCGGGGGACCAACTCTATTCGGGCATGACTCATACTGACCGTAACTCCTTACGCCAATCCCTGCGTCAAAAACGCCGGCAATTATCGTCTGCCGAGCAAGGTCATGCTGCACGTCAAAATTATGAATTGATAGTCGGGGAAGATTTTTTTGTAACTGCTGAGCGTATTGCATTTTATCTGGCCAGCGATGGTGAGATTGATCCATCGGCTTTGCTTGCAATGGCATTAACCACGGGCAAGCGATGTTTTCTTCCTGTTATCGGTGAGAGTAATCCTGACCTGGTGTCGTTTGCCCCCTACTCCGAAGAGTCGAAATTAACAGTAAATCGATGGGACATTGCCGAACCTTGTGTATCTGCCTCAGAACTCGTCGATGCAGAAAGCCTCGATCTGGTCTTCGTGCCGTTAGTGGGATTTGATGAAACCTGTTCCCGGCTAGGCAGGGGAAAGGGATCTTATGATCGGAGTTTTGCTTTCAAGTCCGGTTTTGAAAACCAGAAGCCGCTTCTGGTTGGCTTGGCGCATGAGTGTCAAAGACTGGATCGAATTCCGGTTTCCGATTGGGATGTAAGGCTGGACGCGGTTATCACCGACAGAAAAAGTTACCGCCCCGATACAGCATAGGGCGGTTACGCTGAGCTAACTACCTATCCGTGGCTCAAATCTCCTTGTGGTTATTCAAAAAATTCGAGGCCTTTCTACATAAGGGCGCTTTGGGCAACACTACTGGCCAATACACTCACTACAAACAACGTAATTACCACCATGACCATGTCCGGCTTCTTGCTCATATCCATCTCCGGTGCAGATTCAACATTCAAAAACCTTAGCGGCCCACCTAAAAAAAGCTTTAGTTTTTAATTGATTACTGAACTTTCGTGCAGCACTACCTTACTAAAAGAATATTTTGTGCAACTTATTGCTTGCAGAGGATCATTCTTTGTAATACTGTATATATATACAGTATTACAAGAAGCCTATCCCAAATGACAATAATCAGAAATTCCTCAGAAAACCTAGAGGCCACGACTGGCAAGGCCTGTGGCCATATTGACCAACTTATCCATGACAACCCCTATCTCTGGCGCGGCTGTGAGATGGCCGGCCAGGGTAGTCATGGCCATCCAACCGGCTATCCTGATCTGGATGCTATTTTGCCCGGGCGGGGTTGGCCCAACAAAGGAATGGTGGAAATTGTCAGTTCATCCTGGGGCATGGGTGAACTGCAGTTACTCATACCACTCATGTGTTCAATCGTTGAACAGGGGAAGTGGATCCTGTGGATCTCACCTCCTTATCTACTCTATGCCCCGGCCCTGGTTCAAGCCGGTATCAATACCGAGCAGGTGCTAGTGCTTGATCTGGACACTTCCTGCAAAGATGCTCTGTGGAGTATGGAAAAAGCACTACAAACAGAAAGCTGTGGCCTGGTACTGGCCTGGCAGAACTGGTTGCCAGGCAAAGTGCTACGTCGTTTGCAACTGGCTGCAGAAACGGGAGACACCCTGGGCGTCCTCTTTCAACAGCATGTTAGTAAGTATTCACCCTCGCCATTATGCCTTGAGATAAGGAACTCTCTGCCGGAAGGGTCACAAAACCGAGCGAGAAGTCAGCATATCGAGGTAGGTGTTCTAAAAGCCCGCGGTAACTTCCGCCCCCTGTCCACCCACGTCAGTCTTCATCGGTAAGTTTGAACTCCGACAGCACTGGCTGGATGACTGAGAACGCCCTCTAAAGGAATATCCCTGTGGAAGAGCCCAGTAAAGAGCTTAAGAGCATAGCCAGAATCCCCCTGCCATCTGTGCACTCCGGCGCCAGGGGACAAGTCGTTAAACTGCCATCCGTTGATTCCTCCAACGATTCTGCACCGACAGCTGCAGGCAGTGACAGAAAAAAACTGCGGTGCCTCTGGTATGCGCTCTACTTTCCCCAGTTGGCCGAACTGGATGCGGCACAGCAGAAGAAATACCTGCTTGAGTTAGCGGCCCTGGCTCAGACCGTCAGTTCTACAATCAGTTTCCATCCCCTGGCCCTGATTTTCGAGATACGCAGTAGCCTGAGATATTTCGGTGGCATTGATGTTATTCATAGCAAACTGGAAAAGCTGATTTCTGAACAGTTGAATGCCTGGCGGTTGCCCGGGTCTTTCTCTTATTCAGTCAGTCCCACCATCAGCGGCAGCCTGTTACTGGCCAGGTCCGGACACAATGTTCTGGTCTACCAAAAAGACAAGCTGCGCTCAGCGCTGGGCCGATTACCAACCGAAGTGCTGCAGCTAAGTAAGGAAGAAAGCCGGCGCCTGGATAATATGGGCGTTCGCTGTTTAAGAGATATCTGGCGCCTGCCTGCCAGTGGTTTGCGCAAGCGCTTTGGTAGTGACCTTATCAACCGACTGAACAAGGCCATTGGTAAAGCGCCGGAGCCAACCCGAAACTACCAACCACCACCGGCTTTTGTCACCAGCTATGATCTGCCCTATGAAATAGAGAATCTAACGCGCCTGTTACCCCTAATTGATGAATTTATGGCCCAGCTTTGTGATTTCCTCCGTCGCCATGATCTCAGCACCAGCCATCTGGTGGTCTCCCTGTTACACGAAAAACGAAGCAGCACCCGGATTAACCTGGGGCTTCGTCAGCCAAGCCGTTCCCAGAAACATCTGATGTTATTACTTGAAACCCATTTCACCAATCTGGCAATTCCGGCACCAGTGACGGCAATAAAAATTGTAGTGCAGAAGTTCGACTCCTTCTTTAGCCAGAGCGGTGAACTGCTGAGCGAAGGCAAACCCCACCCGATTCACTACAGCGACAACAAGCTCAACCAGTTTATGGAACAGCTCCAGGCCAGATTGGGCGAACACCATATCAAAAGTATTAATAATATTGCAGTGCATTGCCCTGAACATGCGAGTACGCAACTGGATTACACAGAGCAGAATACCCGGGCAGCAACTCAGCAGGCAGCACAAAATCCACGGCCATTGTGGTTACTGGCAACACCTCAGAAGCTCGCAGTTAGGCACGGCAGGCTTTACCGCCATCAGCCCATCACCCTGCTCAGCGGCCCGGAGCGCATCGAAACCTACTGGTGGTCCGGTACCGATGTGCAACGAAATTACTATGTCGCCACGGAAAGCAATGGTTCCCGTTTGTGGGTCTATCGGGAGAGAACTGAAGCACAAGCCTGGTATCTGCACGGGCTGTTTGCCTGAACGAGATCGAAGCCGCTCGAGGGGGTCAGAGCCCTTGATCTATCCGTTAAGTTGATTTGTTCTATGACGTGCAGGATCAAGGGTTCCGACCCCGAACTGTGGGTGCTGTAGGTTAGGTAAAATCCCGCGATGACAAACACATGGACCCAAGCCAGTGAGTGAGGTCGACCAGTTCACTGGCAATTAGATGGATAACACCCTCACTAACCTGCACATGTCCGACAATTCCCAATAACACTGCCCGTCTGACGATAGGCCGGTATTTTTCACCGAGGCCTGGCCACACAACCACATTCACAAAGCCACTTTCATCTTCCAGGGTTATAAAGGTAACTCCAGCAGCTGTCATGGGACGCTGACAGCAGGTGACTATGCCCGTAACCTTGGCAAAACCCTCGTTTTCTATATTGCCTAACTCATCGGCACGTGATACCTGATAGTTATTCAGATGCTCCCGTAGCAATGCCACCGGATGTCGCCTCAGGGTGAAACTGGTCGCTGCATAGTCGTCAACAATATTCTGACTCTCGGTAGCTACTGGCAAAAGTACATCGGTACCGAAGTCACTGGCTTGGGCAATGATATCCAACCACTATCATTTAGATCAATTTGGCTAAGTTACTAAGTTATCAGTGTCCCCTAGTTTTCCCGGGACGCAAGTCTTCTGTATCAACTTTGCGTCTAATAGTCACAGCGTCTTCGTCAAAAGCTTCAAACACGAAATTTGCTTGGGGAAACTCCCTGGAAAAAAATGCTTCCATTTCAGTTTTGCTTACTTTAGCCAAAATATACCTACCGTAATTGATTTTGATTATGGGAAATAGGCAGTCTGCCAGCAATTGCATTTCAATTCACGCGACAAAGTATTTAGTAGAGTCTGAGACAGTAGTCATCGGTGTTCGTACACATAAAGTGTGTGAAGGGATTTGGTAAAAGCGTAGAATTTGATTAGTAACAAGAATAGGTAATGGAGGTCAAGGAGTCGCGGTAGCAGTAATTGGAGTTTCGTTAGTTATTTGATTTCGTCCCATCGTAGCCACTTTATTATACGCACCCAAACTGCGATTTCTGTAATTACCGCCAATACGAGGAATCCTGTTGCTGGAGCTGTGGAACCTACTAAAGATAGTAGGGTGCTGACAAGTTAATCCTCGTTCTGCGACAATTTTCTCCACGAAAAAAGCAGAAACATATAAACACCACCGATTTCCACCCGAAGTAATTCAATATGCCGTCTGGCTCTACCACCGATTCAATCTCAGCCATCGAGATATTGAAGATTTGCTCGCTGAACGAGGCATTGAATTGAGTTATGAAACAATTCGATTGTGGTGCATCAAGTTTGGACCCCAACTTGCACGACGGCTTAGACGAAAACATCAGGGTTTTGGTGACACGTTCTTCATTGATGAGGTATTCGTGAAGATTCAGGGAAAGCAACACTATTTGTGGAGAGCTGTTGATCAGGATAGCGAAGTAGTTGATGTATTCCTCCAGAAAAGACGAGATGCAAAGGCCGTAAAGCGTTTCTTTAGGCGGCTATTGAGGAAGCATCAGGGCGAGTCCAGGGAAATTGTGGCTGACAAATTGCGTGCTTATGGTGTCGCTCATAAAGAACTGATGCCCGAGGTGATTCACGATACATCTCAGTACGCCAATAATAGAGCCGAACTATCACATCAGCCGACACGAGTAAGAGAACGGGGCATGCGTAAATTTAAATCGGTGGATCAAGCACAGCGATTCCTAGATGTGCATGCGAGTGTTTACAACTTATTCAACCTAGGACGACATTTGGTATCAGCAAATACTTATAAGTTATTTCGGCTGCGAGCCTTTGCGTCATGGGAAAACACAGTGGAAATGTAGAAATGCTTAATCGGAGTTTTTCTTGATTTGAGCGATTAACTTGTCAATACCATTTTTACGTATCTGCCACGAAAAAGGCCTGCATCTTTGGACACAGGCCTTTTGTTTTCAGTCCGTATCTCACTAAGGCGGATTGCCGATTGGCGTGCCTTCCTTACGCAATTCGCCATACAGATACTCCTCCGCAAACTCTGCACATTTGAATTCCAGTAGCTGCATGCTCTCACCGATGTGACGATACAGTGGAAAACTCACCGTCCAGGGTTGAGTATAAGTATTCGGATCGGTGATTGTTGCTGAGTAGTTGACATGATTAGGGCCAGCAGGAGTCCAGCGTTCCTCAACCACCATCTCCCAGCTATGGTGATTACCCGCCCGATCCAGCCAGCTATCGGGAATCTGACCGGATACACGTACCACCAGCATGTCGCCTTCCCAGTGGGCATTGGAGTGGCCCATCCAGGCATCGACCTGTGATTCCAACTCGGGCTGATCAACATAAAGAATACGATTGGCCTCAGCCACCTCGTAGGCGATCAGGATTACATCTCTGGATTGCACTATCTGAAAGGGAAACGGCAGGTAATTCGCACGAGGAACACCAGGCATATAACACTTGGCCAGCGGATCTTTAGTGATTGCATCGACACGGTTTGCATCGCGTTGCCGCCGCCCCTGCTCGTTATAGGGAATACGACCCCCTTCTACTATGCCGAGACTAGCCGGGATAGCAGACAGCGTACCCATTTCTCGCGGGTATGGCCCATAGGCTGCCGCATGTGGTTCAATGTCGTAGTGTGCATTGGTCATGGCCTGCCAGATACCACTGAAATCCGGTTTGCCATCCGGAGTACGTGGGAACTCATCAAGCTGGGCAAATGCCGAACCAGCAAACACGACCAGACAGGTGATGGGAATTATTTTATAGACTGTTTTTTTCATTGCTTGCCCTTAACTTCAATTTCATTTCTATTGCTTCAATCTGATTGTTCATTTCTTCCAAAGAAGAATCCAGGCAATAACGGACCAACCGGGCCGCTATTGGTCTTATTCAGGATTTACTAACGGCTAGCTTCAGCCTCTTGGCGTTCTTCCACGCGCTTTCCGCGAAGAATATTAAACATACCGTAGTTGCCTTCATGACAGGCATACTCATAGATCTGCCCCGCAACCTTGGTCATAGGTACGATAGCCGTAATTTTGTCGGTGAATGTAGAAGGATCGTCGACAGTAAATTCATAGTTGACTGTATCGAACGCCGTTCGTGTGAACTTCTCGGTAAGCACCGCGTCGTAATTATGCCCAACAGAACCGAAGCTCTGGCGGAGACCATTAAAGTTCTTTGTCTCGACAACGAGGGTATCGCCTTCCCAGTAACCTCGTGAATCACCTGACCAGAGACGAATGTCATCGCTCAATACGGGCTTGTCCACCAGGGAGACGATTCGTGCATCGTGAATCATCTCTGTCATGATTACCGCAGTATCTTTGTTCTGAAAAATCTGCATATTGTTATTGTACAGGCTAGGGAGGAACGGAGGGCCGGAATTGAATCCGACGATGCAGCGTGAAGAGAGACCACGATCCTCTGGTCCATCTTTTGCAATGCCGCCCACGACGTAACGCACGGGTCGCTCGCCTGGAATGTCCGGTCCAAGGCCACCAAACTGACGTTTCGCACCTTCCACGGCTGCAGGTGAACGACCATTTTCCGGATAGACGATATGGGACGTACGCACTGTATCGCCTATGCCTCTATTTTCAATCCAGAAATCGTTATAGCCGCCCGGGTTATTGGTAGCGGGGGGCGCGTCGGGGTTTATGACCAGACGAGCCGCCGCCGCATCCGCCGCTGCCGCATTTCTTTCCTGCCGCTCGATGGCTTCTTCAATTTGTTCGGCGGTCAGAAATTCCTGGGTACCGTAGCGTTGCGGGCGCTGCATAGGTGTGTTGGAACTGAAATTCCAGACACCCTGCAGATCGGGTTGACCCCACTCTGTGCGCGGCACCTGATAGTCGCTATCTGACTGTGCAGCAGCGATTCCGCAATACGCCGCAACTACCGAAAAAATAAGTAAAAATTTGGTGTTCATAGGTGCTCCCCTTGGGATGATCTCGCGACCCGTGTAAGTTAGTGGTTTAGACGCTAATTATCAATAGAAATGGGACCAATTACAGGTACTGACAAGCTAGTCGTCATTCTGCGACAATTCGGCGCATGAATCTATCAAAAATGTCCAAAAGACACAGATTCCCGCCTGAAATTATTCAATACATTGTCTGGCTTTACCACTGTTTTAACCTGAGCCATCGAGATATCGAAGATTTACTCGCGAAGCGAGGTATCGCGGTGAGCTATGAGGCAATTCGTCTTTGGTGCAACAAATTTGGCCCCGGTTTGCACGGAAACTACGAAGAAATCACCAGGGATTCGGCGATACCTTCTTCATCGATGAGGTGTTCGTGAAGATCCAAGGAAAACAGCATTTCCTGTGGAGGGTCGTTGATCAAGATGGTGAAGTGGTTGATGTATTCTTGCAGAGGCGACGTGATGCCTGGGCCGCAAAGCGCTTCTTTAGGCGATTATTGAAGAAGCACAAGGGCGAACCCAGGAAAATTGTCACGGGCAAATTGAGAAGTTATGGTGTGGCTCATCGTGAACTGATTCCAGAAGCGATGCACGATACATCGCAATATGCCAACAATCGAGCAGAGCCTTCGCACGAGCCGACACGAGTGAGAGAGCGAGGCCTGCGAAAGTTCAAATCGATGAAACAGGTCCAACGATTTTTAGGTGCCCATGCTGTCGTTTACAACCTATTCAATTTGGGCCGACATTTGGTATCAGCAGAAAATTATCGATATTTCAGATTACGTGCCTTTGCGTCTTGGAAATGTGCAACGGCAATGTAGATATCATTAATCGGAGTTTTTCTTGAGTTGAATGATTAACTTGTCAATACCGGTGTACGCTAACTTCGTTATAACGGCTGAGCACCGGTAACCGTAAACGTGATTGGATCCGGGCTAGTCAGTGTAAGCTCTACCTGAAATCGCTCATCACCAACCACAACTTCTGGAATGCTCAATACATTATCACTGAATACTGACGCGCCCGTGGTGTCGGGATCGGTCAGCTGTTCAAACGGGCCCAGGATAAACTCAGAGGTTTCTGCATTTGATAGTACAAGATCCAATCGGAAAAAAACACTTCCCACGGCAACTACAGGTATTGCTAGTACTCCAGCATTAAAATTTGCCACGGTTGCTGTTGATCCACTTTTGCTAGGTGTGCCACTGTCGCCAGCAGAGCCATTATCCGGACTAAAAATGTCATAGGTGGCTGGCACGGTTTCGTTTACGTCGAGGCGAAAAATGCCTCCTCCTTCTGTGGCGGCATACAAATTTAAGCCATCACCACTTACAGCAAGACTATTAACTTCACGGTTTGTCAAAGACATATTGATAGTATTCCAACGATTGCCACCATCAGTTGTTCGGTACACACCCGCAGATTTGTCCGCAGCATAGAGGATCATGGAATCAGTTGAGTCAAAAACTACATCAGTAATTTGGCCCTCCGGATTAATTCCAGATGTCAGAAGAGACCAGTTGTCGCCTCCATCGCTACTTCGATAAAGACCTCCCTCTTCGAAACCAGCAAAAACTAGGGTGCTATCCCGGGGGTCGACCGCTACCGACAATGCTGCAATATCTGGTAGTCCACCTTGCAATTTTTGCCAGCTGTCGCCACCGTTACTAGAACGCAATACACCCCGATTGGTGGTGGCAACAAATACCAAATCTATATTGTCCGCAGCCGTAGTGATGGAAGTAACATGGGCATCGCTCATTGCGCCGCTATTCACCCAGCTCCAGCTTAGCCCACTGTCGTTGGAACGCTGAACTCCACTTGCCACAACGTTGGAACTAAAGGTACCAGCCGACTCATATCCAGCGCTTCCGGCATAGACGCGCGACGAATTGGCAAAAGTCACAACCCGCCAACCTTTGTTACCGGTAACGGAATTGCCTACAAGGTTCCAGGATAAGCCTCCATCATCACTGCTGGAAACTTCACCGATGAAATTGCTTGCAGCGAGCAACTTCTGGTTGCTTGCAGGAGACATGGCTATAGCATTCCACTCCAGCACTTTCATGATGCCGTTGTTGCGACCGAGCCAGGTAGTGCCGCCGTCCGGAGTCTCAAACAATCCACTACGTGATGCGGCCAGCACGTGACCTGGATTATCTGGATCTACTATCACATCACGCACCATGGCACCGGTATAGCCCTGGCTTGCCGTGCTCCAGGTTTCACCGCCATCCAGGGACAGGTAATTTCCACCGGCGTAGTTATTTACAAACAAGCGATTTGAATTTTCAAAATCCAACTGGAAATCACTTGGAAAGCCGGCACGAATGCCCTCTGGGCCCCAATCAACTTCCCCCAAGCGCGCCCAGTTCTGACCATCATCCTGACTCTTGTAGATGGCATCTACGCTGCCAGCATAGGCTACACCTGAATCTGATTCTGAGAACTCGACAGCCGTTATAATATCGGCAATACCAGCTCCCTGGTTCCAGCTCTGGCCGCCATTAGTACTATAGTACACGCCGGAATTGGCGAAATATTGATTGTTTCCAACTCCCGCCAGGAGCCGATCTGGATCCGCAGGGCCTAGCACCAGACTTCCGACATAAAGGTTGTCGATACCGTTATTTATATTTTGCCAACTGGCACCTGCATCAGTTGACTTTATTACGCCCTCGCCGCCTGGAACAGTTTTCAACGGCGTATTGGGATCAGAATTCGCAGCTTCCCGATCAAAGATTCCTGTGGATACATAAATCGTATCTGTGGCATCAGGGTTAATAAGAATGTAACGCGCAAGATTATTGCCCCGCCAAACCGCGTTCCAGTTATCTCCCGCATCCACGGACTTATAGACTACACCTGCGGTCATATCGAATTCGCGACCTTGCGATGGCTCACCATTCCAGACTGAACTATCAATCTCCGCCGCTGCATACATGACATCGGAGTTACCTGGCTCTATCGCAATGCCTCGAAAAGTGATCCCCGTTGCTTCAACTACTCCATTATTTTTTCTTTCCCATGTGTTGCCTCCATCTAAGGAGCGGAAAATACCGCGTATCCCAGCGGTACCTACCCATATTGTCGCAGGGTTGTTCGGGTCAATAGTTAGACTGAACACTGGAATCAAATCCCCAGTGGCCCCGGTTCGGGCATCTATTCCCTCATTGGTGGCTATCCAGCTTGCACCACCATTACTGCTTTTAAAAATACCCGCGTTGGCATCGGTAACAAGCATGGAATTCGAATCATCCCGGCGCATGCGGATATCATAGCCAAGGCCACCCTGTGGCCCACCGGTAGTGAGCCAGGGAACAAATGCCTCCACCGGTTCCCCGTAAATCTCAAGAAAATCCACCTCGATGGGTGAATCCGTGAAGACTTCAAAACCAAAGTCGCCGGATTGCAAGGGGTCGGTATCTGTATAGCTAATTTTTTCAATCCCATCCACGCTCATTACCAGAATATTGGCATCATGGATTATTTCAATGTCATACCAAGTATTAGTGAAATAATCAGTCTCTTCATTGACTTGTAAATTTACCAGAAAGGTTTCCGGCCAGAATTGCTTATTTAGCCGAATACCGTTAATTCCAAAATTGATAAAATACCGGCCCACGGCACCGTTTCTCAAATTAAGGTGCACATCTTCGCCAATGAGTTTCAACCGAAAATTGACACGAAAGCGCTGATCAAAAAAATCCTGCCTGGTGGTGATCCAGTCTCCACCTTCACCTCGCAATATACCGTTACCAGTACTCCACAGATCACTGAATTCAATATTCCATTTATCCAGATTTCCAGAAAAATCATCGCTGAAAATCACCTCTTCTACCGCATTCAATTGCAGTGAACAAAGTGCCAGAAGAAACCCAATAGTAATCGTCCGACATGCAGTCGATTGGGTGTTGCTAATCTTCATGCTCATAGTCGCTCCAGGTTCATACTGGCCTCGCTAAGCACGAAATCTTGCTTGGGCCATTTCTTGGTTTTGCGTAAGGCTTCGTAACTACGCCGGTACAATAAGGTGGCACTAATAGTGACATCACCTTGTTCCGGTCCGAGGAATTGAAAAGTTTGCAGATCCTGACCCCTGGCAGGGATTCGGTTGTCCGATCTGACTGTAGTCTGGTTCCAGAAAGCGGCCGTAGGATAAATTCCCGTCCATAGTTCTTCCAGCACCTTCGCATAAGCTGTGCCGGCTTTACCAGCATATTCGCCGGTCCACTCTGGCGTCTGCTTACCACTCAGTTGCGTCAACCGGCGACCGTCCTGGTCAATTGCCTCAACCACAAGAATCAGGTGTCTTAAGGGTGAGCCTGTTGGGAAGTGGTGCCCTGCATTCTTGTTTTTTATTACGATGGATACTTCTATATTTTTTCTGATCCGCTGTGTCGACATTTCCATGGTAGCGGCACTGCGTAGAAATTCTGAGTCTTCCCCACCGATAAATTGGTGGCTGTGAATTCGATCCGGATCACGCAATTTACCGCCGCTGTCGAGTTTGACCACACGATCAGTCAGCCCGCTAGGCATATGACATTGCTGGCAGCTCTTACCGGTGCGTGGATTGGAATAGTCGCTTAGCAACCATTCACCATAAGAATTATACACCACCACATCCCAGAACTTGCCGTAATGACAACCGGCGCAGATCTGGCCCTGTCGGTATAGGGGAGAGAAGCTATCATCACCTGGTGCCATATCATCGAACGAGCCGAGAAATAAATTTCGCTCTGGCTCTGGTCTGGCTAATTGGTAGGAGAGTACGCCCGGATTTCCGTCCACCGGCATACTCTGATGATTCAACACGACGCCTTTGATCTTATGGCAATAGTCACAGCCGACTCCTTCATTGGCAATAGAATTTACCTGCAATGGATTAATGCCATAGGGATCGTTTACAGCCGCATAGGGCGTGTGACAAGTTGCACAATTTCCGTCAGTTTGCGGAAAATCCAATTTGTATCCTGGGCCATAATAAGCTTTAGAATGGTCCGGTGGTAATGGGAAATGACCATAATCCTGGCTGTTTCCATAACGGGTTGCCGGGCTGATGTTGCCGTCTAAGTCACTGCCCTGATACAGGCTGAGGAAAAGCGGGTTTGTCGCAGATTGCGCATGGGCGCTTTTGTTCCAGTCATCGAATGCTAAATGTTGCTCCGGATGCTCCGGGTCACTGTGGCAGGAGACACAGTTTCTCTCCTGCCCTGCCGTTACGTTGGCGCTCAGCCATTCGTATTCTGTATTGTCTGCAAGGGTATAGGGCTCTATCTGAATTTGGAGAATATTGTCAGCACCAATCGGGAGTTCGGTATACTGATTGTAATAACCTGGAGCCCAAGTGGTAATTGCCAGCGTTTCACTGCCGCTTAACTGCTCCAGGTGAAAGTAACCGTCTTCAGCACTGGTAGTGGAAATTGATTGGGAATGTACTCGTACCAAGGCCCCACTTACTGGACCGCTTGCATCGTAAATATGGCCTGAGACATTGATGAGATTTTCTGCTGCTAATCTGGCGAGGACGGGGATCGGCAGCTTAGCTGGATTGTTCCCATCATTACCCTGAAACGCCCCGGCTCCTGCCCGGAATTCATCTCCTGGTTCAGGATCGGTGCGATGCTGCTGGCTAAAGGTAATACCCAGAAATACAGCGACAAGCCAGGCACTGATGAGAAAAAAAATACGTATTGCTGACACCGGCATCTCCCAGACGTCATTAGGAAGATAATAACAATCTTCGATAAAGTCTATTACTTCCTAATGCAGTCACAGCTGAGATATTGACAAGTTAATCGCTCAAATCTACCAAAAATCCCCATTGGCAACAACTACATCGCCACTACCTTTTTCCAAGACGAAAAGGCGCAGTCACGGAAATACCGATAGTTTTCTGCTGATACCAAATGCCGACCTAAGTTAAATAAATTGTAAACGGCCGCATGTGCACCTAAAAAGTGTTGTGCCTGCTCTATCGATTTGAACTTGCGCATATCGCGCTCTCTCACGCGCGTCGGTTCATGCGAAAGTTCAGCTCGATTGTTCGCATATTGCGATGTATCGTGCATCACTTCTGGAATCAGTTCACGATGAGCCACCCTATAACTTCTCAATTTGTCCGTGACAACCTTCCTAAGCTCACCTTTATGGGCTCTTAGCAACCGCCTAAAGAATCTCTTTGCAGCCTTGGCATCACGCCTTTTCTGAAGAAACACGTCGACACTTTACCGTCTTGATCAACAGCTCTCCAAAGATAATGCTGCTTTCCTTGGATCTTCACGAACACTTCATCGATGAGGAGGGTATCGCCGAATCCCTGATGATTTCTTCGTAGTCTCCGTGCAAACCGGGCCCAAATTTGTTGCACCAAAGACGAATTGCCTCATAGCTCACCGCGATACCTCACTTTACGAGTAAATCTTCGATATCTCGATGGCTCAAATTAAAACGGTGGTAAAGCCAGACGGTGTGTTGAATAATTTCAGGCGGGAATCTGCGTCTCTTGTACATTTTTGATCGATTCATGTGCCGAATTGTCGCAGAATGACGATTAACTTGTCAGTACCGTGCTGCAGGTTAGGTAAAATCCCACGATGACAGGCGCATGGACCCAAGCCAGCGAGTGAGGTCGACCAGTTCACTGGCAATTAGATGGATAACACCCTCACTAACCTGCACATGTCCGACAATTCCCAATAACACTGCCCGTCTGACGATAGGCCGGTATTTTTCACCGAGGCCTGGCCACACAACCACATTCACAAAGCCACTTTCATCTTCCAGGGTTATAAAGGTAACTCCAGCAGCTGTCATGGGACGCTGACAGCAGGTGACTATGCCCGTAACCTTGGCAAAACCCTCGTTTTCTATATTGCCTAACTCATCGGCACGTGATACCTGATAGTTATTCAGATGCTCCCGTAGCAATGCCACCGGATGTCGCCTCAGGGTGAAACTGGTCGCTGCATAGTCGTCAACAATATTCTGACTCTCGGTAGCTACTGGCAAAAGTACATCGATACCGAAGTCACTGGCGGCGAAATCGAATAGATTGCTGCCAGATGGATTCTCAACACCTAACGCTCGCCAGAATGCCCGATGCCGATCACCGCTCAGTTCACGCAAGGCATCGGCTGCTGCCAGTGACTCGAGATCCTTCCTATTAATGCCACTACGGAAGACCAGATCCTGTACCGTGGCAAATGCCTTCTCCTGGCGTGCTTCGCTGACCCCAATTGCACCCGTCTGGGATAATCCCTTTACCTGATTGAAACCTATGCGCAGAGTTGGCTTGCACGAATCGCCAGACTCCAGAGTGCAATCATATGAGCTGACACCGACGTCCACCGGCAGCACTTTTACACCGTGGCGCTGGGCATCCTTGATCAACTGGGCCGGCGCATAAAACCCCATGGGTTGGCTATTGAGCAAGGCACAGCAAAATGCGGCAGGATGATAATATTTCAACCAGGAAGACACATAGGCGATTAAGGCAAAACTGGCCGAGTGGGATTCGGGAAAGCCGTAATCACTAAAGCCCTTGATCTGCCGGAAAAGCCGTTCGGCAAATTCAAGCTCGTAGCCGCGCTCCAGCATGCCCTTAACCAGTTTGTCCCGATACGGTTCGAGTCCACCCTTACGCTTCCAGGCCGCCATGGCACGACGTAATTGATCCGCCTCACCACCGCTGAACCCGGCCGCCACCATAGCCAGTTGCATCACCTGCTCCTGGAAAATTGGCACACCCAGGGTACGTTCCAGGACATCTTTAACCACATCACTTGGATAACTTACCGGCTCTTTGCCACTGCGCCGTGACAGGTAAGGGTGCACCATGTCGCCCTGAATAGGACCGGGCCGCACAATGGCGATCTGGATTACCAGATCGTAATAATTCCTTGGTTTCAGTCGTGGCAGCATACTCATCTGGGCACGGGATTCGATCTGAAATACACCGACCGTATCTGCCTCCCCCATCATGTCATACACCCGGGGATCTTCGGCAGGGATTTTCTGGATAGTTAATGGTTCATCGCTGTAATTGCTTACCAGGTCCAGACACTTGCTTACTGCGGTAAGCATACCCAAAGCCAGCACATCGATCTTCAGGAGCCCCAGTGATTCCAGATCATCTTTTTCCCACTGGATGACAGTGCGATCTGCCATCGCGGCATTTTCAATCGGCACCAGATGGGAAAGCATTCCCTGACTGATAATGAAGCCACCAACGTGCTGGGACAGGTGCCTTGGGAAGCCGATTAGCGACTGGGACAGGTGTATTAGTTGGTTAATGTCAGGGTCAGCATAATCAATACCCGAGTCGGATAGTTGTTCTTTCAGGTCCGATCCCCACCAGTAAATTGACTTGGCCAGATGATCGAGCAATTCATCATCCAGACCCAGGGTCTTGCCAACGTCTCTAATGACACTGCGTGGTCGATAAGTAATTACAGTAGCGGCAATGGCGGCGCGATGGCGTCCGTATTTCCGGTAAATATACTGGATAACCTCCTCGCGCCGGGCATTCTCAAAATCCACATCAATATCCGGTGGCTCATTGCGTTCCCTGGAGATAAACCGCTCGAACAGCACTTCGATTCGGGCCGGGTCCACCTCCGTGATACCCAGGCAATAGCACACGGCAGAATTCGCTGCCGAGCCTCGTCCCTGACAAAGAATATGCTGACTACGAGCGAAAGCCACCATGTCATGAACCGTGAGGAAGTAGTGCTCGTAACCCAGTTCTTTGATCAGGGCCAGCTCGTGCTCAATGATGTTCCGTACTTTAGGTACTGCCCCTTCGGGCCAGCGCCGCCGTATTCCCGCTTCAGTTAATTCTCGCAACCAACCATGGGGAGTGTAGCCGGTGGGCACCAGTTCTTTGGGATACTCATACCGAAGCTCGTCCAGTGAAAAGTTACACTGCTCGGCGATAACGACAGTTTGCCCAAGCAAATCAGGATTAAAAAACTTGCTCAGTTGTTCAATTTTTCGCAAATGGCGTTGGCCGTTAATTTCTCCGTCGAATCCCAGGTTACAAATTTTCTTACCCAGCCGAATAGCCGTTACCGTATCCTGCAAAATCCTCCTTTCGGGTGAGTGCATATAGACTCCACCTGCTGCACAGAGAGGGATACCGAACTGTTTCCCCAGGTCGTGTAACCGGCCCAGCTTCAAACGATCGTCTCCGCCTAATAGAAGCTCTGCGGCTATCCACAACCTTTTCTGAAACAGCCGCAGTGCCCACACCAACTGGGACGCAATCACTTCGGAGGATTGATCCGGGCCGGGGATCCATAACACCACACAGTCACCGGGCAAATTCGTCTCGATCAGGGAACGGCTAATACAATAGCTGCCTTTTTTCGATTCTCGTCTGGCACAGGTAATGAGATGACTTAACTCACCATAGCCTTTGCGGCCACATGCCAGCAGCACCAGATGACAATGAGTTTTCGAACCACAAGCCTCTTCGTGAAAAATAAATTCTGCACCAATAATCAGTTTGATACCCAACTTCCTGGCGGCCACATGGGCCCGCACCACCCCGGACAGGGAGCATTCATCGGTAATGGCAAGCGCGTGGTAACCGAGAGCGTCTGCCCTTTCCACCAACTCTTCCGGAAACGATGCGCCGCGCAAAAAGGTGAAATTTGAAATGCAATGCAGCTCCGCATAGGGAGCTACAGGGAGAAGTGGGCCAGCCTCGGAAGCACTCAGAGAACGGTGCCCGGGGTTTTCAGGGGTTTCTTGTGGCATGGTAACATCAAACTGATACTGTATATATATACAGTATTTAGAATTAAGCCAGATGTCAATGCTAAATGAAAGAAGTGCCGGGTTTATCCCAGGTTTAAGATCTTTATATTTTGTTTAAGGGATAAAAAAGGCTCCCGCAGGAGCCTTTTTTACCTGTTGTTAAACCGTCTTTCTAGAAGGTCATGCCGATGGTGAAAACAATTGCTTCACTTTCATCAGGACTGCCGTTGGAGGAAAACTCACCATTAACTCCGGCAAACTCATCGCTGCTGAAAATTGCCGCCACACCCACATCAAAATCAGCAACGGTAGTGCCGTAGCCAAATTCCAGATGCTCGCCATCGAGTTCATCGCTAAAGGTGCCAAATTTGCCATAAAAGCCACTACCGAAATCCAGTGTCAGGGCAAAGTAATCATAATCCAGGTCAGGGCCGCTAAAATTATCATATTCACCTACCGAGTATTCCACACTGGCAATGCCATAGCCCAAATTGAGATTAACTTCCTCATAGGTATCGTCAAATTCACCGCTGTAGTAGTAGCCAGTAAAACCGACTCCTATGCTGAAGCCTCCCTCCAGTTCAATGCCATAGCCCAAATAGCCATCGACCTCGGTTCCATCACCTACATCGACAGCCCAGCTACCTGCATAAAACCCTCCTTCCTCATAATCAATCCCAGCACTGCCAGCAGAATCCTTCTGCAATGCTCCCCGATAGTAATACTCAGAAGCCCAACCGATATTGTAGGAAACCTCAGCTGAGGCGGTGGATGAAATTACCACGCCCGACGCTAATACGAGGCCTGCGGTTAGTTGAGTTAGTTTGTTCATGTTTTCCTCCAAAAATAGAATTTTGATAATGCAATATCAATTTGTAAGTGAAATAAGCCACTTCCTGATCATAGTTTTGCAAAGATTGAGCCAATGTCTGCAATGCCCCATAATCACTAGCCTGTAGGGGAAAACCTCAAGAAAAAAGAGTTTGCTGCGCTACATAAAGGTGCATTTACATGGAGAGATTCTGATCATGCACCATAATGGGGCCACTTATTGAGCCGGTGTGGGATGCCCCGAAGAATGGTCAAACTTCGAAGCGTTCATAAGCCTGACTGAGGACCCAGGTTATCAGGCCATTTGCCATTTACGCACAGAGGCCATCGATGATTCCTTATTAATCAGGTTCGATAAATTGTAGCCACATCACTCAACCCAACACGGATATTAATCCACTGACCATAAGCGGGAAATTAATTGCAGACAGTCCGGGCTACTTTAACTCATAATATCCGGCCCGCAAGCCACCATTGCATATAAATGATTAGACATGGGAAATTACTGAAATGAGTATTAAATACTACACGAAGCTGCTTTTGCCGACACTGGCCACAATTCTTTTAGCGTTGAGTTTTTCAGCAACTGCTGACGACGCCTGGCCCAGTCAGGCAGCGGGAGCCCAGGCGGCCGGGTTTACTGAGCAGGGCATTAACAGGCTCGATGTAGCCATGGAAAAAATAGTAAATGACAACGATGTCGCTGGCATGGTCTGGCTACTCGCCAAGGATGGAGAAGTGGCTACCTTCGATACGGAGGGTTACAACTCCCTGGAAACGCAAACAGCTATGGAAATGGACTCTTTGTTTCGAATCTACTCCATGACCAAGCCTGTGACTGGCGTAGCCCTGATGATTCTCCATGAACGAGGCCTCTGGAAATTCGATGATCCGATAAGCAAGTACGTTCCAGAGCTGGCTGACCTCCGGGTGATGACGTCATACGATGACGAGTGTAATGCCACCACAGTGCCAATGAACAGAGAGCCCACCATGCGTGAGCTACTCAATCACTCGGCAGGCTTCGGTTATGGTCTGAGTGGTGATGACCCGGTAAACAATGCCTTTCGTGAGACCGAAGTCCTGGCCTCTGCCGATCTGGATCAACTGATTGACAGGGTAAAAGAGATCCCGCTTCTGTTTCAGCCTGGTGAGCAATGGTCTTACTCTGTCGCTGTCGACATTCAGGGTTATATCGTACAGCAGATCTCGGGAAGGAAATTTGGCGATTTCTTACAGGATGAAATTTTTCAACCGCTGGCAATGGGCGATACCGGATTTCTCGTGAAGGAAGAAGACCGTGAACGATTTGCCCAGGTCCACTACTGGGACGAGGAACGTAATAGACTGGTGCAACAAGCGCCACGCACCGATCGCTACGGCTACTTCAATGCTGACCGCATCGAATCTGGCGGTAGTGGACTGGTTTCTTCAACCCACGACTATGCACGTTTTCTGCAGATGCTGCCCAATGAAGGCGAACTGGATGGTCAACGCATTATTACTCCCGAGTCAGTTCGCATCATGCGTACCAACAGCCTGCGCGATGAGCTGAATTTGCGCGGGACAGCTACGCGACCAGGACAGCCGGGTCTGGGTTTTGGCGTAGATTTCGCCGTCATCTACGATCCAGTCGCTGCCCAGTCACCGCAGGGTGCCGGAACCTACTACTGGAGTGGTGCGGCAGGAACCTGGTTCTGGGTGGACCCAACTCAGGATATGTTTCTAATTGGCATGATCCAGGCGCGAGGCCCCAGACGACCGGGTACAGCCAATATGCGTAATGTTGCCCGCGACATTATCTACGATAGCCTGGCAGACTAACTACTAACACAGAGTCTCGATTGCTGTAGAACGTTTGCTGCAATCGAGTTCCTTCTGTTAAGGCAGCGGTATTTCCAAATCCTGCGGCACGGCATATCCGCGCTGAACGGCGGGTCGCGCAGCAAGCTCTAGATACCAGCGCTTTAAATTCGGATACTCATTCAAGTCCATCTGTTGGTATTCAAAGCGTGAAATCCAGGGCCACGTGGCAATATCGGCGATGCAATATTCCTTTACCAGATATTCCCGGTTTTGCAATCGGTCATCCAAAACCTGGTAAAGGCGATGATTCTCTTTGCCGTAGCGTTTTTCGGCGTACTCAGATACACCAGGATTGAATTTTACGAAGTGGTGAGTTTGACCCAGCATCGGACCCACACCTCCCATCTGAAACATCAGCCACTCCAATTCCTGCCAGTGTTGTTCTCCTTCTTCGCAAAAAAGCTGATCTACCTTGCGGGCTAGGTACATAAGTATTGCACCTGACTCCATTAGGGAGATGCCGGTGCTGTGATCGACGATGGCCGGAATTTTCTGGTTAGGGCTTATGCGAGCGAATTTTTCACTGCGCTGCTCTCCTGCCGTGATGTCTACTGATATCACATTGTAAGGAAGCGAAATTTCTTCCAGCATAATTGATACCTTGCGCCCGTTGGGTGTGCTCCAGGTATAAAGATCAATTGACGCATCGGCTACAATTCCAGTCATACTTAACTATTCTCACTTGCCGCTGTTGCTGATAGCCTCGAAATCGATATCTTTACCTAAATCAATTTTTTCGTGACTCGCGTTCATCGGGTATTTCAATCCCGTAGCACAATTAAACAACATGACACTCTCATTGGATTTAATTCGCCCGGATTCCAGTTCCTGAATTAGTGCAGCCAAGGTGGCAGCACCCTCCGGGCACATTAGTATTCCTTCTTCCGTGGCACACTCTTTATGCGTCTGCATTATCGCATTGTCACTGACAGCTACAGCAAATCCATCGCTCTCTCTCACTGCATCCAGAATTAAAAAATCGCCCACAGCGGCTGGCACCCGAATGCCCGATGCGATGGTACTAGCATCGACCCAGGGCGCGGCATGGCGAGTTCCTTCTTCAAACGCTTTGACGATTGGAGCGCAGCCCTCGGCCTGTACTGCTATCATGCGCGGGCGTTTGGAACCTATCCAGCCGATTTCTTCCAACTCTGCGAATGCCTTCCACATTCCGATCAGACCCGTGCCACCACCGGTTGGGTACATGATGACATCAGGTACTGTCCAGCCAAGCTGCTCCGCCAATTCCAGACCCATGGTTTTCTTACCCTCGATCCGATAGGGCTCTTTTAGTGTGGAGGCATCGAACCATTGCATGATCTCCTTGCCTTCACCCACGATTCGGCCACAGTCATTGATATACCCATTAGCCAAAAAAGTGTGAGCACCCTGAAAGGCTATTTCTTCTATATTTACCTTCGGTGTATCTTCCGGGCAGAACACAAATGTTTCGATATCAGCGGCAGAGCAATACGCTGCCAATGCGGCGCCGGCATTCCCATTGGTGGGCATTGCCATGCGGGTAATACCCAGCTCTTTCGCCATTGCAACTGCCAGCGCCAGACCCCTGGCTTTAAATGAACCTGTTGGCAGGCGCCCTTCGTCCTTGATTAGAATTTCTCCACAGTTGTATTTTTTTCGCAGTTTATTTGCCGGTAAGATAGGAGTCATCAGTTCGCCCAGGCGAACCACATTTTCTGATTTGCGAATGGGTAGAAATTCCCTGTAACGCCAAAATTCAGGAGCTCTGTTTCTAATTTCTTCCTTACTAAGGGATCGGGCAAGCGCTTGCAGATCATATCTGACCAGCAAAGGCTTGCCAGCATCTGACAATCCGTGCAGTTGATCAGCGGGGTATTCTTTACCGGTGTAGCTGCACTCGAGATGGCTTACAAAAGTCGGAATTTCTGTCACGTGGCAAAACCTTTTATTTATAATCTAAACATACGTTCAATAATGCCATCATTTAGAAAAGCATGGTAGAGCGCAGCACCAGTATGTACTGCTATCACCGCCAATAATAACCAGCATGTCCACATATGAATATCAGAAAACAGGATATTCAGCGCTTCGTTTTCTTCACTCCAGGCTGGAAGATCGATGAGCCACCAGAAACTGGTGTCCCAGCCACTGTAAGAGGATGACATATAACCACTTAGACAAGTCAGAACTATCAGTAGATAGAGCACAAAATGATCGAGTAATGCAAGCTTTTGAACCCAGCCCGGTTGCTTAAGCACTTTTTCATTTTTAGCATTCACACTGCCGGTAAATAATATAACCAGCAATACTAACAAACTGATGCCAATATTCTTGTGCAACTGAAATGGCAAGACCCGATAGGTGAATTCATCAGAGGGAAGCGGTAGAGCCAACATCCACCAACTGGAAGCGAAGAGAAATAGTATCGAAACTGCCAGCAGCCAATGTAATAGTATTGTTGTTTTGTCAGGCGAATTTCCCTGCATCAAATCTATCCACTTTGTAGGGACCTCGGAAATGCTCAGTCCCCTTGATCAGTTGGTCTTTTCCTAAAATGTACTATTCCAGTTCGTTGCCTGAGCCTCTATCGGCAAATGACCTGGTCACCATACAAAGATGAATAAAAAACCACAATAGAATATTCCAAAGATAGCGAGCTCTTAACAGCGGTCCAGTATTCATCATCGCGAAGAAACCAATCAAGTCTATCAGCAGTAGTAGACCGAAACAGTAAATTGCCGATTGGGTAGCCCAGCGCCTGTGTCCTGCCAGACCCAACCCGACAACAATAGAAACAATTGCAAGCAGGGCCCCCGCCACTGAGGTTGGAATCATCAAGCCCCTGACCCACTCTGGTCTTGAAGCGAGGACAATTTGTACATTTGCCACCATCAGCTCGCACTCGCGCTGAGACAAATTTTCTTCTTCCAGTTCGTCAGCGCGGCAGGCTGCCGAAATACCTTGGTCGGCAGCTGAGCCTGGTTCCACAACCAGCAGTCCCATCAACTCATTTGATTGTGATGCAGCAAAAAGCAATCCAAACAGCACCACAATAACGCCGGCCCAGTTGATGCCCGAATTATTATCGCCCTGACTCTCCGTCGTTAATCCACTACTCAATAAATTTACTCCAAGATCAATTTTGCTTACCGGCCTCAGTGCTGTTGACGCACTGCCCAGCGGGGCTCATATTACAACCATCTGCCAGCAAATATAAGAGCGGTGTTTCTCCCAATTCTGTAAACCATTTCGGTATTCGATAAATCAGGTATACTCGCCATTCAGATAATTTTTCGTGATAAATGGAGGCGGAAATGTCTACCTGTTTAAAGATTCTGGCAGGCTCTGCTGTGGTATTGCTTGTGGGCTGTGGGGCCGAAGAGCAAGCTGAAAATATTGTAGTGCAGCCCGGCAGCATCGCAGTAGCCGATACCCAAACGCTTACCCAGCCTGAGCTTGGTAGCTTCGGCATCGACCTCAGTAATCAGGATGCCGGCACCCGACCCGGTGACAATTTCTTCCGTTATACCAGCGGCGGCTGGTTGGATACATTTGAGATTCCTGCCAGCAGAAGTACCTATGGCGCCTTCACCGTACTGCGTGACCGCTCTGATGATCGGGTGCGGACAATCGTCGACGACCTGGCGGCGATTGAGCCGGCACAGGGATCGATGGAACAAAAAATCAGTGATTACTATCTCAGCTATATGGATACAGCGCGAATAAACAGCACCGGAATCAGTCCACTTCGCCCCGGCCTGGCCAGACTGGCAGATATCAACTCGATAGCCGAATTGACAGCAGCGTTTGGCCGCTCCCGGATCGAAACAACCGCCAGCCCATTTAGATTTGGTATTGGCGCCGATCGGGTCGACCCTGACTCCCATCAACTCAGTCTCTCTGTCGGCGGCATTGGGTTGCCCGACCGTGATTACTATTTACTGGATACTGATCGATTCGTGGCAATTCGGGAAGCGTATGTAGCACACATTGAGCGTATGCTGGATTTTGCCAATATCGAGGATAGCGCGACCAGGGCCGAAGCCATACTAGCACTCGAAACAAGTATTGCTGAACACCTGTGGCCCCGGTCACAGCGCCGCAATCGAGATCTCACCTACAATCCCATGAGCTATGTAGAATTTACAAGCGCTTACCCGGGATTTGATTGGGATGCCTACTTCAGTGCCGCAGGAATTGAGCAACTGGATGATCTCAACGTTTCCTTTCCAAGTGCCATGTCGCCCATTATTCAGCTGGTAACCGATATTCCCTTGCAGGACTGGAAGAGTTATATGACTTATCGGCTCATCTCCAGCAATGCCAGTGTACTACCAGAGGAAATAGACAATGAGAATTTTGATTTCTATTCAACGGTAGTGAATGGAGTTCCGCAACAACGCGAACGCTGGGAGCGTGGAGTGGGAAGAGTGGGATCTCTCAACAGCCTGGGAGAAGCTGTAGGCCAAGTCTATGTAGACAGGCATTTTCCGGAATCGGCAAAACGACAAATGGAAGACCTGGTGGAAAACCTCAGGGCGGCACTGGCTGAAAGTATTGCTGGATTGGAATGGATGGGGGCCGAAACCAAACTGGAGGCGAATCTCAAGCTAAACTCATTCAGGCCCAAAATAGCTTATCCGGATGAATGGACGGATTTGTCTGCAATCGAAATTAACGAGGACGATTTATTTGCCAATGCCCAAAGCGTTCGGGAGTTCAATTACCTGGATAGTCTGAGTCGCTTAAGCAAGCCAACTAATCGGGAAGAATGGGGTATGACGCCGCAAACGGTTAACGCTTATTACAACTCTTCTTTTAATGAAATAGTTTTCCCGGCGGCCATTTTGCAACCCCCGTTTTTCGATCCCGCCGCAGATTTGGCTGTCAATTATGGCGGCATCGGTGCAGTCATAGGTCATGAGATGGGACACGGTTTTGATGATCAGGGATCCAAGGTCGATTCCAGGGGAGTACAACGTAACTGGTGGACAGATGAAGACCGGGCAAACTTTGATGAGTTAACCACTGCGCTGGCGGCGCAGTACGATCAATTCGAGCCGGTAGCAGGGCAATTCGTTGATGGAAACTTCACGCTGGGAGAAAATATCGGTGATGTGGGGGGGCTGTCACTGGCTTACCGCGCATACAAGATGGCTTTAAATGGGGAAGAAGCAGCTGTTATCGATGGACTCACGGGCGATCAGCGATTTTTCCTCTCCTGGGCACAGGTATGGCAGGCAAAGATTCGTGAAGATGCTTTGGTATCCAGACTCAAATCAGATCCCCATTCGCCAGCGGAGTTCCGGGTAAATGGCGTGGTAAGAAATTTCGATGAATGGTACGAAGCCTTCGGCGTGCAACCGGATGATGAAATGTACTTACCACCTGCTGAGCGCATTAGAATCTGGTAACACAGACTCCCCGCGGGAGGCGGGCGATATTGGCATTGTTCGACCCGGTGATTCGATTATTCACACAGTAGTGGGAAATGCACCCGCTGTGGTACTAGTTACCTGGTGGCAGTGCGGCACCTTTTCACCAGCCCTGACCGATAACCGGTGGTCAAATTCGCTAAATTTTGTCATATTGGTCACTAAACCACTAGGCTCCAAGTCTTAGTTATTGATTTTCCTGCATTTTATTTCTGGCACGGTATTAGCTTATACATATGGACATGTATAAGAAATACCGGAGTCAGTAATGAAATTACTTGCCAATTTACTCCTCATCGGATTGTGTATCCTCGCCCTGCTGGCGGTCTTACCCCTGATTTCGTTCGGATTCGCTATATTCTGTGGCTTAATAGCCCTTGCTGTCTGGCTGCTGCCTGTCTGGATTATCGCCACCTCCGACGAGACCACCGGTTTTGAAAAAATCGCCTGGATTCTGGCCATGGTCTTTCTGTCATGGTTTGCCTGGGTATTCTATTTCTTCCTCGCTCCGCTAAAACCCAAACAGCAGTATTACTACTAGCAGGCCGTTGAAAAGCTTTCAGATGGCGCAATACCGCGTTAAAATCTGGCTCAAAATGCTCATTTACTACGTTTTTTCGCCAGATTTTGCCTTGTCTCGCACCATCTGAAAGCTTTTCAACGGCCTGCTAGGGAGGCTCTACTTGAGTTTGGCAATTCAGGTATCATAAAGTGTCTTTGTTGCAGGAGGCATCAATGTCGATTATTGAAGTTAAAAATCTGGCAAAAAAATATCCGCTGCCGGATGATAGCTCCAAAACTTTTTATGCAGTGGCGGGGATTTCTTTCAGTATAGAAGCGGGAGAAATCTATGGCATTCTCGGTCCCAACGGCGCAGGAAAAACCACTACGCTAGAAATGCTTGAGGGATTGATTGACATCGATGAAGGATCAGCATTTATCGATGGCATCGATGTGGGATCCAATCCATTCGAGGTTAAGGAAATAATCGGTGTTCAACTCCAGTCAAACGAATACTTTGACAATCTATCTTTAATCGAATTGCTCACGCTCTTCGCTACACTCTACGATCGATCCATCGACGCTATCAATTTACTGGAAAAAGTCCAGCTGGTAGAAAAAGCGCAGGCCAAGCCTGCCAATTTATCGGGTGGGCAGAAACAAAGATTTTCGATTGCCTGTGCTCTGGCAAATAATCCCAAGGTGCTTTTTCTGGACGAGCCAACTACCGGACTCGATCCACAGGCAAAACGCAATTTATGGGATCTGGTTTTGCAACTTAACAGTAACGGAATGACTGTCGTGCTGACCACGCACAATATGGAAGAGGCAGAATCACTTTGTCAACGAATCGCAATCATGGATCACGGCAATGTGGTTGCAGAAGACACCCCACAGAATTTGATACTTACTCATGCACCTGAACCTCCAATGGCACCACTACATGGAAATATTGAAGATGTATTTCTCGCACTTACCGGTCATGGCTTGAGAGATTGATTATGCCCACGAAAACCCAGTTACATCTTGCCAAGGTCTTCCTGAAAATATTTCTAAGAGACAGACAATCGATTTTCTTCAGTCTGTTTTTCCCGGTCATATTCATGTCAGTATTTAGCTTCGCGAATAATGGTAGTCAGGATCCAATTACTATTGGTGTAGTGGACAACTCAAGCAATACACTTTCTCAAGGGTTTATTGAATCCTTAAATGCTAATCCAGTTTTTGATGTAAGCCTGGATAACGAGACAGCTTTACGCTCCCGACTAATCGAAGGAGACATGACCCTGGTACTGATATTACCTGATGAATTTGTGGAGCAGGCAGGAGGAACTGAACTCAATCTCATTGTAGATGCCGCACAAGTACAGCAATTAGGTTTGATAGTGCCGCTATTAGAGCAAACACTCATCTCGATAGAACGGGAGTTCAGAAATATAGAGCCGATGTTTTCGCTCGCCATCGAAGACGTCGAGGCAAGATCCCAACGCTATCTGGATTTCCTGCTGCCCGGGTTGTTAGCATTTACCCTGATGCAACTGAGTATCGCCGGTAGTGGTTTTAATATTGAGGAGTACCGGCGCAAAGGGATCTTGAAACGCCTGTTTGTAACGCCGATAAAACCGAAGGATTTTATTACTTCCATTGTCATCGCAAGATTGGTTATTTGTCTGATTCAGATGTCCGTTTTAATGGCAATTGCCGTGTTTTTTCTGGAAGTTTCCATTGTGGGAAATTTTATTTCTTTGTACCTGTTAATAATCCTCGGTACTGTAATTTTTCTGTGCCTTGGTTTCTGTCTGGGCAGCATAGCCAAAACTCAACAAGCGGTAATGGCAGTGGGTAACATTGTGATTTTCCCGCAGATATTTTTATCCGGCGTGTTCTATCCTATTGAATCCATGCCGGCACTTATTCAGCCCATTGCCAGAGTTCTGCCTCTCAGCTTCATCGCTACCGGTTTGCGCGAAATCGCTAACAGTGGCGCAACTCTGCTTGAAATCATTCCGAGTCTGATCGGTATCGCCGTGTGGTTCGTGATAGGTTTTCTGCTTGCTACGCGCTTATTTGTCTGGAAGGAGGTTGCGAATTAGGGGCCCCTTTCACTTTACTATCACTACTCTTCCCAATGCCTGATTTGATATTCAATCAGGCTACCTGTGACTGCTGTACCTAATATCAATCCTACCGGCACTCCAGCGAAATGACTTGCAAGAACAAATGCAACCAGGATAAGTGTACTAGTCATAGACCTTCAACGGAAAATAATGCGTCGTGATTCGTTCATAGCAAGTCACGTAGAAGCCGAGCAATCCAAAACAGACTAGCCCAAGCGCGCCTAAATCAAAATGGAATAGCAAAAGTTCCAATGCCACCAATCCAATCGAAACCGAGCCGGCAACAAGTAAATTGACCTCAACGCGTCTATGACAATTGGGACAAACCGAATCACGGGGAATATCAGTACACTTAACCTGGCCGACATTGCAATTTGGACATGTTCTGCTCATATTCCAACTCCCTTTAGAATTAGCCTAGTACCTCGAAATATTCCCCGGCTGCAATTGTCCCTACCACGTAGGCAGCTCTGTTAAGTAGGTACCCGCCAAGAGTTCTCACTCCGAATGATTCGGCAACAGTAATTGCAAGCCCTATTACCGGCAAAACACCTCCGCTGACCTCTTTAACTTCTTTACTATTAAGCTCTCTCATATCAAATTCCTTTTGTGTGATTCTACTTTTCTGAAAAAATTAACCTGCTCTTTGAGTCTAGAACAAATCTGGCAGAAGGAAAGTTTTGCACTATAAAAAACTTACCACCAATTTCCGAAATGTTGGTCACCCGCTTAAACCAATTCCGTCAGCAGTTCTTTGGAGTAGGTTTTCAATGAAGCCATATCACCGGCACGGATCTTTTCAGGCCAGTCCGGATTAGCGATCAGGGCTCTGCCCACCGCTATCAGATCAAACTCATTGGCCTCCATCCGCTCAATAAGCTCGTTGATATCGGCGACTTCAGCCGATCCATCCTGATAAGTCGCGATGAACTCCTCTGTCAAGCTAACGCTACCCACGCTGATGGTTGGCTTGCCGGTTATTTGCTTGACCCAGCCGGCCAGATTCAGATTTGAATCGGCAAACTCAGCCTCCCAAAATCGTCGCGTACTGCAATGGAATATATCAACGCCTGCGTCAGACAGGGGGCGCAAGAAGCGTTCCAATTCGTCCTGGCTTTGTGCCAGTTTTGACTCGAAATCCTGCTGCTTCCACTGGGAAAATCGCAGAATGATTGGAAAGTCATCACCTATTTCCGCTCGAATTGATTTAACAATCTCCACTGCAAAACGGGTTCTTTTCTCCAGTGAGCCGCCGAACTCATCGCTGCGCTGATTTGTTCCTTCCCAGAAAAAATTGTCGATCAGATAGCCATGGGCACCATGTAATTCGATGGCATCGAAGCCAAGCTCGACTGCACTGACAGCCGCTTCAGTGAAAGCCTTAACAATTGCATGAATTTCCTCTACAGATATCGGCTCCATTACTTTTTTACCGGGATACAACAGGCCGGATGGGGTGGCGGTGGGATAGTCCGGATGGGGTCCCACACCGGGTTTGCGCATCGAACCCATATGCCAGAGTTGAGGTGCAATTTTGCCCCCTGCAGCGTGCACCGCTGCGACGACCTCTTTCCAGCCAGCCTGCGCATCACCGCTGATACAGGGAATGGCTTTTGCGGCTGAAGCCGCCTTGTGGGGCACGGTAACACCCTCGGTGATAATTAAACCAACTCCCCCTTCGGCCCGTCGCTGGTAGTACTCCTTCACGTTTTGACCAGGAACGCCATCGGGAGAGAACTGCCTGGTCATCGGTGCCATGACGATTCGGTTTTTAAGTTGCAGTTTGGGGTGATCGAAAGGTTGAAACAGGACTTCAGAATTCATATTGATAGCTCACAGAAAATTCGGACAGGAATTCTAGTGGGTAATACACAAGATGTCGATCTGATTGTCCCGAGCGGTGGCGGCAAGAGATCCAGTGACTGGGGAGTTTTCAATCATCCAGTTATGTTGATTCAAGTACTATGGATATAACAAAGCCAACTGGTTTATAGTGCTAAAGCGCCCCGCACTAACTCGAAAGGGAATCACGATGCTGAAATTAATCCCCCAGTCCCGCTATGCGCTGATCTGTCTGCTACTTATGAGTACCGGTGCATTTGCACAGTCTTACCGGGTACTGCTATCCAACGATGATGGTATACAGTCCCCCTTGCTGGTAGCTATGCACGATGCGCTGGCCGCTTTGCCAGATGTGGAAGTCGTTGTCTCGGCTCCCCATGAAAACCAATCGGGCAGCAGCCAGTCTTCTTCAGGTAATCCGGTCATCGTTGATGAAATTTATCGTGACGGGTCGTTCTTTGGTTATGCCGTCCATGGCAAACCTGCCGATGCGGTTCGCTTTGGACTGGTGAATCTGGGTAGAGAGGAGCGCTTTGATCTGGTGGTTTCCGGCATTAACCTGGGGGCCAACGTGGGCGATGTGTCACATTTATCTGGCACGGTAGGGGCCGCCATGGAAGCTCAATACCATGGTCTACCTTCGATCGCGGTTTCGCAGGATACTTCCGATGTTAATACAGAGGCTTCTGCCAGATTTGCAGCAAGACTGGTGCAAAAGTATCAGCAGGGGGGGGCGCCGGAGGGGGTTGTGATTTCCATCAATATTCCCGGTGGCGAATTGAAGGGCGTACAGGTTCGACCCATGGGAGATGCCTACCTGCAGACGGGGAGTTACGAGTTACTTGAGCGGGGCAACAACAGCGCCTCCTATAACCGGGAGCGGATCGTTGTGCAATCAACCGATCCGAGTACTGATACCTTCTCCTATCAGCAAGGTTATATCACTTTGACGCCGTTAAAATTCGACTGGACTGATTATGATTTTATCAGTGAGGTGGAAGCCTGGAATTTACAGCTCGAGAAGTAAACTAGAGTCATCGACATAGCCTGCTCAAGTCATCCAATGGCCGGGGAGAGCTGCACGTTTTAAGGGAAAAACCTGTCAGGGGCAGATTATGTGCCCGAATCAGCCTAATGAGTGATTTAACTCTTTGATTCTGGACTCAATATTGGTTTATGCTCTGTCTCCCCCCTACCTAAATGCACACGCAGCGAGGGTGAGACAAATGCCAAGAATCATCATATCGATCCTGTCAATTTTAGCCACTTCATGGGCCTTCGCAGATCGGGATGTCACAGACGATGAGAGTCTTATCAAGGATTCCAGGGTTCAACACCGTAGCTACACTTTTCCTCCAACGGGGGAATCCATCCCCTACGCCCTGTTTGTCCCCCGTAGCTATAATGAGGGCGACGAGGCCCCTTTGATCGTCTCCTTACACGGGCTCGGAAGAACTTATGACTGGCTCATGGGCTACCACGGCTTGCTGGATGAAGCGGAAACCCACGGTTATATCGTAGTCACTCCCCTGGGATATACCCGGCGTGGCTGGTATGGCTCAAGAGAACTTGAGGACATGGAAGATGCCAGGTACGCCGAACAGGATGTAATGGAAGTCTTGCAACTGGTCAGAAATGAATTTTCCATCGATAACAACCGCATTTACCTCCGGGGGCATTCCATGGGCGGAGCCGGAACCTATTCCATTGCCGCCAAAAATCCTACGTTATTTGCGGGTCTGGGGGTGGCTGCGCCTGCACCCGAGCGGGATATGCCCATAGAACAAACCCCGAACAAGATTAAACACATCCCTATTCTGGTATTACAAGGTGATGAAGATGGACTGGTAACACTCACCAGACGCTGGGTCGCCAAGATGAGAGAAATTGGGATGCAGCATGTTTATGTGGAGGTGCCCGGTGGCGATCACTCACTGGTGATTTCACAGGACAAAAACAACATGAAGAAATTTACCGACTTTTTTAATATTGTAAGAAAGACATACTAATAAGACCGGTTTCGATCAGCTAATGGTCGAATTCATGCTCAGAATGAGCCAACAAAACAATCGAGTAAAAAAAGAGACTAGCGGGAGTTAGGTAATGCTGAAACAAAATCACATGATGAGAAACTTTTTTAGCCTGGTGGCTGTTTTTTCTCTATTTGCCAGTTGTTCTCCAAGTAATGACACCGCAACTATTTCTGTGGCAACAGGTAGCTCCACAGGTGATACAGAAGTGACTGCTAACCCCAGCACAATTGACACCAGTCCACTGTCTACTATAAGAGACATGGATTGGGAATTGCATAACCTGGATTTATTTGGGTCAAGATTTTCTCCGAGCGATCAGATAACGCCAGACAATGTTGCCTCACTGACGCCAAAATGGCTGTTTCAACACGGGGTTATCGATGGGGTCAGTAATCAGACCACCCCCGTGATCGTCGACGAAATTATGTACGTAACAGATTCCCGTGGCAGCGTTTACGCAGTGGACGCCAATGACGGTCACCTGCTCTGGATCTATGATGTGACTAACCTGCTGGGTGGCGGGCGCAGAGAAGGCTACATCTTCAGGCACCGCGGCGTTACCTATGAAGACGGTGTGGTCTATACCGCGGCCGGGTCGTTTATCTTTGCCCTCGATGCGATCACTGGTGAGCCGCTAGAAGGTTTCGGCGAGGAAGGCCAGGCGCCTGTCATCCTGGATGTCCTGCACCAGCGCGATCCTTCAGTCGAAACCGCAATCTCGGTTGGTTACTGGTTCACCACGGCACCCCAGATTTACGATGGCGTAATTTATATTGGAACTACCCGCAGTGAGAGCCACATCGCCGGTGGTTATGTACTGGCCGTTGACGCCAAGACCGGTGAGGCACTATGGAACTTTAATACGGTGCCACAGGATGAACGCGACCAGGGCTGGGATATTGCAGGTCCAACCTGGGTAGGCGGCGAGAGAAATGGCGGAGGTATCTGGGAGACTCCCTCGATCGATCCTGAACTGGGTCTGGTCTATGTTGCAGTGGGCAACCCCTTCGGCGACAGTACCGCACGCGATGGCATGAATCTGTTTAGCGACTCACTGATTGCCCTGACTCTGGACGAAGGCAGACTGGAATGGTACTACCAGCAAGTGCATCACGATGTGTGGGACTATGACTCGGGTAATCAGCCGGTTCTGTTCGATATGGAGGTTGATGGGCAGCCGGTTAAGGCGCTCGCCCAATCAAACAAGAACAGTTGGTTGTATATTCTCAATCGGGAAACCGGCCTGCCGGTGCATCCAATTATAGAAACACCGGTCTCAACGGTGACCGAGCTGGAAGGCGAGGTGCCCTACCCTACCCAGCCTATTCCCCATAAAGCCAATGGAGAACGTATGGAACCGGTATCTCCAATTTACCCAACGGACATCCCGGCACAACACATGGAAGCAAATAATCTGGTGGAACAGTTTACGCCGATTGGCCCCAGCCAGATATTTGCCCCCGGCATGGGTGGTGGTTCCAGTTTCTCACCTATCGTGTACAACCCACAAACCGGACTGCTCTATGTAAATGCGATCGATCAGCCCTTCAATTCCGGCCGCGATCCCAAGGGCTATTTTTCAGCCTACGATCCCAGCACTGGAGAATTAATCTGGCGCCAGATCTTTGAAGGTTATGGCCAGGCCGGCGCGGTAGCGACTGCTGGTGGTGTCGTATTTGTGGGTGCCGGCAGTAATCTCGCTGGCTACTTCTATGCCTTCGACGCAGAAACTGGCGAGGAATTGTGGAAGTTTAATACCGGCTCAGGTGTTTTCGCTGCTCCGGCGGTCTATGTGATAGATGGTCAGGAGCATGTCACTGTGGCTTCTGGCGGCGGATCGAGAGGCCGGCGCGGCGGAGATTTGATTCTTACCTTCGCACTTCCTGAAAACAATTGATATGGCACTCTGATGAGCGCCTTAAAAACCAATCCTGTGAGGATTCAAAATGATTAAAGCAATTAATTCAAGATGCATCAGTTTGATTACCATAGTGGCACTGCTTCTGATCGGTTCCCAGGTTTTTGCCCAGGCGCTGCCTAATCCCTATCGCGCAGTAGATACCTGGGCCAAGCTGCCCGGCGGAAGAACAATGGGAGCCGTTGGTGGAGTCACCATGGACCCGGACGGTATCCACATTTGGGCGGTCATTCGCTGTGACACCATTGCCCCGGGTCGTTTTGGTAACGAGTGCCTGGACTCGGACCTGGATCCGGTGCTTAAATTCGATGCCGAGGGCAATGTGGTGGAAAGCTTTGGTGGGGGCATGTTCATCTGGCCCCATGGCATCGATGTCGACAATAACGGGAATGTCTGGGTTACCGATGCTGTGTCAGAAGCGCGAACGCCGGACGGTGACACGCGCGGCCACCAGGTGATCAAATTCAGTCCAACCGGTGAAGTCCTGATGGTGCTGGGCACGCCCGGCGAAGCGGGCAGCGGCACCGATCATTTCAATGCCCCGGCCGATGTAGTGATCGCTGACAATGGTGATGTCTTCATCGCTGACGGTCATGCCAATACCACCAATAACCGCGTAGTAAAATTTTCCAGCGAGGGCACTTTTATCAAGGCCTGGGGTAAGAGTGGCTATGCGCCGGGTGAATTCCGCACCCTGCATGCCATCGCAATGGACAATGAAGGCCGAATATTTGTCGGTGACCGCTCCAATAATCGAATTCAGATATTCGATCAGGAGGGGGAGTTTTTAGCGCAGTGGACGCAGTTTGGCCGTCCCAGTGGAATATTCTTTGATGACCACGGCAGTGTCTTTGTAGCGGATTCGGAATCTGATGATGTGCAGAATCCAGGCTGGGAGATGGGCATTAGAATCGGCGATGCTGAAACCGGTTGGGTTGACCACTTTGTACTGTTGTTGACGGGTGATCCTCGCAGCACCACAGGGAATGGCGCCGAATTTGTCGCGGTGGATCGTGAGGGAAATATGTATGGGGGTGAGCCCAGTACGCAGAAGTTGCAGAAGTATGTGAGGGTTCGGCCCTAGTCAGTTTAGGCAAGACTCAAAGTATAGAGCTTTATTAACGTCCAATAAGCGCGACACTCCCTCCTGTCGACCCTGTGGGTCTGATTGGCGGGAGGGGATTACTGCGAAGAAATTACTACGCGAAAACCGATGGTCCCGTTGCGTACGCCGGGGTCTACGCCGCCACGAACAGCGGTCCGAATATTTGCTGCCGAGTCTGAAAATGAACCGCCTCGCATGACCCAGAGCGCGTCTTCGGAGAGATCTTCCCGGTCATCATCAGGGCTGTAGGGATAATCCTGAAATGGACTACGAGTCAGCTCCCACACATTGCCACTCATGTCGGCAAGCCCATAGGCACACCCAGTGCAACTAAAAGAACCGACCTCGGTGGTTGCAGCAGAATTGAAATTTCCGTTGCCTGCTACCGCTTGTGATCCCCAGGGGAATATCCGACCATCCGTACCTCTGGCGGCTTTTTCCCACTCTGCTTCGGTGGGCAGCACAACATGCCCGCCTGAATCCAGTAGGTCGCGCAACTCTACAGGCGTTTGATCCGAGCCTCTCAAGTTCGCTTCCAACCATCTAGAGTAGGCCAGGGCATCGGGCCAGGTAACAGCCGTAACCGGGTGGTTCGGGGCGGCCGACACAGCCTGCTCATCAAATTGATAACCAGTATCTTCGATGAATGCCCGGTACTGGGCTACCGTCACCTCGAAGCGGCCAATATAAAATCGCGGCACATCCACCGTTCCCTGTCGACGGGTATTTGACCAACGTTCATTTCCATAGGCCTGCCTGTCCAGCGCCGGATCGCTACCCATCGTAAAGGTGCCAGCAGGAATTTCGACGAATCCCAATAGCTCATCAGCGGGAAGATACCAGGCATCACTGTTAAAGCCATCTGCCATAGTCGTCCCTGCAATTTCCGCGAGCATGGATTGATCAGTTTCCAGCAAGCCACTTTGGTAATTCATCCAGAATGCAGTAAAAACCACCAGTGCAGTCAATACGGCAAAGCCTGTTGTTCTGCCTGGTGCCTTCTCCGGTTGACTGGAATTGTCCTGGGACTGAGTCATAGTGTGGCGCTGCTCCTGTCACAGGCAAAAATCCAGTCATGATCACAGGCTCGTGCATAGAGTTCATCAACAGGTGCTTCCATTAAATTCTGGCCACCTTCTCTAAGCAGTAATCTAAAATCCAGCTCATGGGGAATTTCCCGGCTAATGGTTTGTGGGTCCAGCAAATTTACACATCCAGCTTGAAATTTCAGTTCACAGGCTCTACCAAAAAACACCAACGCCTGTGCGGGATCGGATTCGGTCAGGCGATCTTCGCTGTAGTGCGCCCCCAACTCATTACAGGCCCAGGCTGCATTGTCATTGCAGTAGGTAGACTCGAGCAACAACAGACGATCACAGGCATTCGGAAGATCGCTGGCACAGGCCTGCTGCCAAAATGGAAGACTATCGCCTGTGTGTTTGCCATCTGTTTTACCCAACAAAGACATGCTGGAAAATACCACTATCCAGATTGCCATGTGGGCCAGATTGGCGCGCCCGCCAAACCAGTTCGAGCGCCACACATTGAGTAGATCCTCAGATTGAATCGATCTAACCGCACGATCGATGGCAATCACACTCAAATTCAGTAGCGGAACAATCAGTAATTTGTCGTAAAAAGTCGGGGAATCCAGTCCGCCGAGCAGTGAATAGAGGCCGAATACGCCCAGCCCGTAGAGCACGCCAAACAAGGTTTTGCCGAGCGGGGTGCGTGGCGAAGTTGAAGGATCAGTAATTAGCAGGTGCAGCCCTAAAAATACCGCTGCGGGAATCTCGGAGTCGAGAAAATAGGGCACCCCGGTCATAGCAAAATAAAGTGCACTTGATCCAAACAGGGTGATAGCTGCCAGGCCTGCAACCAGCGTGATGGAAAAATAGTACATCACCACCAGTCCGATCAGAAACAGGAATAAATACATATTGGGGGCCAGCGTCAATTTTGAGGCGATCTCCGGACCCCAGGTTAAACTGGTCGTGTTAGTTGCGATTAATATGAGCGAAAACAGACCGAGGGCAAACGCGGAAGGATTAAAGATATGTACGTTGCGTCCCTCTCGCTGCCAGCGCACATATTCTTTGCCCATAAATCCAACGGCAATCATCAGAAATTGCATATAAAACCAGTCATCCCTGAACCAGATAAAAAGATTGATGCTCAGAATAATTGGGAAGGGTCCGAAACCCAGCGTGTAATCACGGCGACGGGACCAGGCTAATAAGATATCGAAGTTATAGGCAAATATCAGTTGGGCTATGATTAGCCAGAAATGGTCATAGACCGGCCGCCAGTAATATCCCCAGTAGGTAAAAAGAGCGATCTGCAGCAGCATTTGAATGTAATGCTGTGGTCTCAAAACCAGGGTAAGTGATCTTTCTTGCGGATCTCTCTTCAGGCCCAGATACAAAACCAGCTGCCAGATCAGTAAAACCAGTACAGCTCCCCAAAAGGAATACAGCACAATTGAGTTAGCTTGCACGCGCGGGACGAACGACACCAACAACAAGGCTAGTGTGAGTAGCAGTGGGGTTTTGAGAATGCTTAGGGGGTCGAGTTGGGCAACTCCCTGGCCGTGCTGCTTCTTATCGCGCCGTTTTTTGCCCGCTGCCATATGGATTTGCCTGAATAGCTGAATTGCGGTGAGCAGGAAGGATAAACTACCTGTGTGTGCAATTCAATTTAGGCTCGTCTTTGACAACATACTGTTATTATCAGCTCCGGCTCATCCATGCTGTTTTAGCCGTATTAATTTATCGTTGCATAAGTATCAATTGCTTGTGCCCTGGTCCGAGTCTTCCCGCCCATCCCCGGCATCACGGTCTCAATCTCGATCCCTGTCTCGATTTCGGTCTCGATAATCGTCCGAGTGACGATCATGGTGATCGTTATCCACTCCTACTGCTGCACCAACCATCCGAAAGGGTGTGGCAATGACCGCTCCGGTGGTATCTGCGGCAACGCCAAGCACGGTGCCGGTGATCACAAAAGGCACCTTTATTACCTCTGCAGTCGTGTCAACAGCAACACCTATAACCGACCCGATACAGCCATTTAAGGTAAATGACAGAATTAACACCGTTACTAATTTAGCGATTTTCATTACGATCCCCCGCAGAGCAATATCACTTCAGTTTCGTTACGCGATCGGCCAATAAGTCTTAAGCTGAAGTCGTCCACCATACGCTATTTATTCTGAATGCCAGCTGAATCACTTGAGAGCCAGCACTAATGGACTGCAATACTGCTCAAAATATCTTTGCTACCGATTATCACCGGTATGGCTCCAGATAATACCAAACAATACGATACATCATAAAGGCACAACGGGAGTGCATTCCAATCCATCACCTGCTTTATCTGGTTGGGCTGGCCCAATGGTCTGCTGCTTCGTTTACCTCCAGATGGCAAACTTCGCACATCACCCCGGCCCAATTTCCGCTTGAAAAAAACCCATAACAAGCGTAGCTTCAAGCAATTGCCACTTTGAAACAGAAATAGAAAAATGGAGGATTCAATGACTAATCGGGTCATATCTAAATTAACTCTGGCGCTGAGCGCTCTAGTGCTTGCGCCGGCGCTGACTGCACAGTCATCCGAATTTCCAAAAACTGAATACGGTCACCCCGATCTACAGGGGACCTATACATTTCGGACACTTACTCCGTTGAACAGACCCAGAGAGCTGGAAAGCATGGCCACTCTGACTGCGGATCAGGCTGCTGAATGGGAAGCTTATGAGAGGCGCCGCCAGAACCGCGATTTAATTATCGACTCAATCGGCGGGGCCCAATACCCACCAGGCGTCATTTCCTACAACGAATTCTGGTACGAGCGCGGCATTGAAACTATTGCCGATCGTAGAACATCACTCATTTATGATCCGCCCAATGGTCGTACACCAGCAAGCAATGCTGCTGGCAGGGAGCGCCGCGCTAGATACGGCCAGATGGTCTTCGAAAGTGCCGGACCAGAAGGCAGAACCACCGTAGACCGCTGTATTACTGGCTTTGTAGGCGGGCCGCCGATGATACCCGGCTCCTACAATAATAATATGCAGTTAGTACAAACCAAAGACCACATCATGATCCTCAACGAAATGGTCCACACTGCGCGCATCATCAGACTGGATAGCGAGCATCATACCAAGCAACTCAAGTGGGAGGGCGATTCCATCGCTCATTGGGAAGGTGACACGCTGGTTATCCACACACAGAATTTTTATCACGACTATAACCTGAGGGGTATGTCTGATCAGGCGGTGATAGAAGAACGCTTCACGCGATTGGACGCGGATACGTTGGACTATGACTTCACTGTTACCGACCCCCTGACCTGGGATGAATCCTGGTCCGCTAAAGTCCCAATGCGCCGCGCGGCAGAACCGGTTTACGAATATGCCTGTCATGAAGGTAATCATGGTCTAGTTGGTATTCTTGCCGGCTGGAGACGCTACGAATCCATGGGCATGAATGGTGACGGCTCGCCGAAGTCAGAATCCGGCACGGTCGATACCGAAGAGCGCTAAGCTGCAGAAATAGCTGAGCGGCGAAAGCCTGCTCACGGAAATCGAAAAATAGCCAGAATGGGTATAAAATCCTGTTCTGGCTTTTTTTATGGCTTGCTGTGGTTGCAGTCCGCATTTTGTCCTACTTCCGTCTAAATTAGGGTTTGTATTGCCAAATCCGCTAGTTTATTCTAGTCAGCCCAATTAAATAGTAGCGAGTGTTTTTCAAAGATGTTCAATATTAAGATTATAAAATCAGCAATGATTGCATTATTAGTGGCTCCAGCTCTGGTGTTCGCCCAGGCAGATATGCCTCCAACTAACGATTTATCCAATCCCTACCTCACCCAGGCCGGATTTTTCAAGATGCCTGCTGGCCGAGGCTGGGGTTCTTCCAGCACGGTAGATATCGATCTTGATGGCGAAAGCATCTGGGTGGCCGAGCGTTGTGGCGGCAATATTAACGCCTGTGTACAGAACCCCGATACCAATCTGGTCATGTTATTCGACAAAGAAGGCAACATGGTAAGAAGCTTTGGCGCCGGTTATATTGCCTGGCCTCACGGCATCCACGTGGATTTCGATGGCAATGTCTGGATCGCCGATGGGCGGGATAACCAGGCCGGTGACAATCCTCCCGCTAATGCCTACGGCCATCAGGTGCATAAATTCAGCCCCACCGGTGTGCATTTGATGGCGCTGGGTAATAAGGGCGGCGGTCGAAATGACGAATTTTTCTTCACGCCAAACGACGTGCATGTTGCAGCTGACGGTTCCATCTTCGTCGGCGAAGGGCACTCCAGTGCCGAGGGCACTCCCAACCGCGTACTCAAGTTCGATGCGAATGGCAACTTTCTATTCTCATTCGGTGAGTGGGGTGAAGAACCCGGTAATTTCCGCCAGCCTCATAGCCTGGCTATGGATTCCCAGGGTCGACTGTTTGTCGCAGACCGTGGCAACAACCGTATCCAGATCTTCGACCAGCAAGGAAATTTGCTCGATGTGTGGCATCAGTTCAGCCGCTTAAGTGGCATCTTCATCGACAAGAATGATGTCCTGTATGGCGCAGATTCAGAATCAGGTTCCGTGAATCCCGACCATGGTGCATGGACCCGCGGCATCCGCGTTGGTAGCGCCATTACCGGTGAAGTGGAATTCCTGATTCCTGACCCGCAACCTGACTGTAGAGGCACCTGTACAGCCGAAGGCGTTGTTGCCGATGCCAATGGCAATATCTTCGGTGCCGAAGTAGGCCCGGCAGGCAGCATTATAGGCGGCATTAAGCGGTATATCAGACCCTTAAAATAGTTCTGGCACGAGAAAACGAAAAAGGCTTGCCCCTTAACCAGGGCGAGCCTTTTTTTAAATTGCCGGATTAGTCAATTATCTGGTTTAGAGTGGCGCTGGGGCGCATGGCGCTGTTGGCTTGCTGTGGATCGGGTTTGTAATAGCCGCCGATGTCCATTGCTGCGCCCTGCACGACAAGCAATTCTTCCACTATCTGGTTCTCATTCTCAGCCAATGTCGCAGCGAGTTCTGAGAATTTCTCCTGCAGGCCAGCATCTGTATCCTGCTCTGCCAGGGCTTGAGCCCAGTACAGGGCCAGATAAAAATGACTGCCACGATTGTCCAGTTCGTTAACTTTTCGTGAGGGGGACTTGTTGGTATCCAGGAACTTAGCCGTGGCCTGATCCAGTGTATCCGCCAGCAATTTTGCCTGCGGATTGCCAGTCACATTTGACAGATGTTCCAGTGAAGCAGATAGCGCCAGAAACTCGCCCAGCGAATCCCAGCGCAGGTGGTTTTCCTGTTCAAATTGCTGCACATGTTTGGGTGCTGACCCGCCTGCCCCGGTCTCGAACAAGCCACCACCATTCATCAAAGGCACGACTGATAGCATCTTGGCGCTTGTCCCCAATTCCAGAATTGGAAACAGGTCTGTTAGATAGTCGCGTAGGACATTGCCAGTGACCGAAATCGTGTCCTCACCAGCCAGCATGCGCTCGAGCGAAAAAACTGTCGCCTCACGCGGTGCAAGAATATGCAGTTCCAGTCCATCAGTGTCATGCTCAGGCAGGTACTTATTAACCTTGGCAATCAGTTGTGCATCGTGGGCTCTTTCCTCGTCCAGCCAAAAAACAGCAGGAAGATCGGTAAGGCGGGCACGATTCACCGCCAGTTTCACCCAATCCTGAACAGGCGCATCTTTCACCTGGCACATGCGCCAGATATCGCCTTCGGACACAGCGTGTGAAAGTACAGTTTCTCCATCAGAGTTCACTACATTAACCGTTCCATCCGCTGCCATTTCAAAGGTCTTATCGTGTGAACCGTACTCTTCCGCTTTTTGCGCCATTAATCCCACGTTGGGCACACTGCCCATCGTTGCCGGGTCGAAGGCGCCGTGTTGTTTACAGAAATCAATCACCTCCTGATAGACGCCGGCGTAACTTCGGTCGGGAATGACAGCCTTCATGTCCTGTAACTCGCCATTCGGCCCCCACATTTGACCAGAGGTGCGTATTGCCGCCGGCATAGACGCATCGATGATAATATCGCTTGGCACATGGAGATTGGTGATGCCTTTGTCCGAATTCACCATCGCCATCTCCGGTCGATTTTGATAACAGACCTGTACTGCAGACTCTATTTCTGCACGCTGATCTGCCGGTAAGTTTTCAATTTTTGCATACACATCCCCAATACCGTTATTGGCATCGACACCCAGTTCGTCAAATACCGCTGCGTATTTTTCAAAGACTTCCCTGTAGTAAACCGTTACCGCATGGCCAAAAATTATCGGATCGGAGACCTTCATCATGGTTGCTTTGAGATGAACCGAAAGCAACACCCCCTGCACCCTCGCATCATCGATTTCACGAGCCAGAAATTCCCGTAGCTTCGTTCGACTCATACAGGACGCATCGATAACTTCACCTGCCTGCAATGGAAGGGCCTGTTTCAGTATGCTGACGGTACCGTCGTTTGTTACATGTTCTATGCGCACCTTCGTTGCTACAGGCACTGTAGTCGACTGCTCACTGCCATAGAAGTCCCCTCCATCCATACTCGCGACATGAGACTTACTATCTGCTGACCAGGCTCCCATGGGGTGAGGGTGGTTCCTGGCATAGGCTTTTACCGACGCCGGTGCACGACGGTCCGAGTTACCCTCGCGCAATACCGGATTCACCGCACTACCCTTGATTTTGTCGTAGCGTGCCTGAATCTCTTTCTCTTCCTCAGTGGTAGCTTCCTCCGGGTAATCCGGTAGCTTGTAACCCTTATCCTGCAACTCCTTAATTACCGCATGCAATTGGGGAACAGAGGCTGAGATATTTGGTAGTTTGATGATGTTAGCAAGCGGATCCTGAGTCAGCTCGCCAAGCTCTGCTAGGGCATCGGATTGCTGTTGCTCAGCGCTTAGATAATCAGAAAAATTAGCAATTACCCTGCCGGACAGAGAAATATCCCGGATCTCCACATTGATGTCAGATACTTCAGTAAATGCTTTGATGATTGGCATTAAAGAACAGGTTGCCAATGCGGGTGCTTCATCTGTTTCAGTGTAAATAATTGTGGGTTTCTGTTCGGCCATCCTAATTCCTTCAATTGATGCGATAGATTTTCTCAAAAAGGCGCCTGTCGGTTGGGCTCCCCGCCAAAAGGGCGCGTATTATAGCAGCCTGACAGATACCAGAATAGGGGCCTGAGGGAGTCGGTCAAACGCTAACTCTGTGTATAATACAGCCCCACTGAGAGCACTGATGAAAACTAAAAATGGTCCTGCAGGTTTCAAAATTCGCCACGCACTGGAAGGCGACTGCGAGTTAATTCTCTCCTTCATCAAGGAGTTGGCTGAGTATGAGAAACTGGGCCATGAAGTCGTGGCTACACCATCGACATTGAGAGAGACGCTGTTCTGCGAGCAGCCTTCGGCCCGGGTATTAATCGGCGAATTCAATGACCAGCCAATTGCCTATGCCCTGATGTTTTATAACTTCTCCAGTTTCACCGGGCGGCCGGGGATTTACCTTGAAGATATTTATGTCAAACCCGAAATGCGTGGCAAGGGTTTTGGCAAATCGCTGCTTGCCAACATCGCCAGGCAGGCAGTGGAGGAGAATTGTACTCGCTTCGAGTGGTCAGTGCTTGACTGGAACGAGCCCTCAATCCAGTTCTATCGATCGATTGGAGCGATCCCAATGGACGGGTGGACAGTGCAGCGCCTGTCCGGTGAAGCCCTGAAAGATTTAGCCGAAAAATTTTAATCAGTCGAAAAAAGAGGATTGCAGTTTGAGTCGAATAGTCTATGTCAATGGTGACTATGTTGCCGAAGCAGATGCAACGGTTTCTATTTTCGACCGGGGTTTTATTTTCGGTGATGGTATCTATGAAGTTGTTCCTGTGATCGAAGGTAAAATAGTCGACCGACAATATTTTTTGGAGCGTCTTGGCAGAAGCCTGGCCGAGCTTAGTTTAGGCTGGCCATGCTCAGAGCAAGATTATCTGGCCATGATGGAAGAGTTGATAGCACGGAATAAGCTGGTGGAAGGTATGGTTTATTCACAGGTTACCCGTGGTGTCGCTGACAGGGATTTCCCCTATCCTGCAAATACTCCAACCACTCTGGTGGCTTTTACCTCGGCGCTGCTGTTAATCGACAATCCATTGGCAGAAACCGGAATCTCCGTAGTAACCACCGAAGATATTCGCTGGAAACGGCGGGACATCAAGTCGATTAATTTGCTCGCCCAGTGTATGGCAAAACAGGATGCGGTTAGCCAGGGTGCCAATGAGGGCTGGATGGTTGAAGCCGGTTACGTGACTGAAGGTGTTTCTTCAACTGCCTATATCGTAAAAGAGGGCAAGCTCATTACCCGGCCCTTATCAAATTCCATTCTGCCTGGTATTCGTCGGCGCACCCTGCTTGAAATTGCCGAGCAAGAGCATATTGCAACTGAAGAGCGATTATTTACAGTGGATGAAGCTATTCAGGCTGATGAGGCTTTTATCAGTAGTGCGACTACGCTGGTGCTTCCGGTGGTGAGTATCGATGGCAATAAAATTGCTGATGGAGTGCCGGGAAAGCTCACGCTGCGGTTAAGAGAACTATATAAGTCGAGGCTGCTAAAAGAAGCAGGCAAATAGGGAAACGTGGTCTATCCCTTTTATATCCCAAAATATATCGAGATAAATCAAAAGATTAGACTAAGGCAGAGTGTGTAATGCACTCATCTTTCTGATGGTGCCATACATGTAGGGCGCAAGCTTGGAATAGGAGTTTGTTTTTTTGTTCCGTTGGGCCAGGGATGGCCCTCTGGAACGAAAAAACAGTACCCCCTTTCCAATCCCCGATACACGCATCAACTAGCTAGGATTGCTAAGCTCAAGCCGAATAAATACGCCAACGCTGAGGCGATTAGCTTTAAATTTTTATGGGGATACTCAGGATTTGTCCCACATTTTTAAACCGACTTGAAGGGAAAGGCGAGGACTTGATCGATAGTGCTACTGCCTGTGGCTATCATCACTAATCTGTCCAGGCCAACCGCCACTCCTGAGCATTGGGGAAATCCACTATCTAGCGCCGCCAGTAGTTTTTCATCTACGGGATACTCTGACCGGCCCAGTTCCTGGCGTCTTGTCAGGTCGTTAGCAAACCTTTTGCGCTGTTCATCGGCGTCGGTCAGTTCGAAATAGGCGTTTGCTATTTCCATTCCGTGCAAAAACAGTTCGAAACGTTTTGCTACCAGCGCGCCTTGCTGGTCTTCCTCTGTCGTTGCCAATGCCGCCTGACCGGCTGGGTAATCATAAACGAAACATTCTTCAGGCATTTTCGGCTCGACCAGATGGGAAAGCAGTAGCTGCAGGTATTCATCTCTTTTAAGGTTGCTGCTGTTGATATCCAACAACTGATTGGATTTGTCCACTAATTCTTCCGTCGTTATCGTATGTGGATCAATCCCCAGCGTATCCTGGAACAAATCTCTATAGGTGATGCGTGCTATCTCGCCACAGTCAATAATCTCCCGCACAAGTTCTTCCACTTCATCCATCAATTGCCACATGGACAAGCCAGGCCGATACCATTCCAGCAGGGTAAATTCCGGATTGTGTTGTTTGCCTTGCTCGTCCTGCCGGAAGGCTTTGCAGATTTGAAAGATAGGCCCGATACCAGAGGCTAGCAGTCGTTTCATGGCAAACTCTGGAGAGACCTGCAGATAATAGGATCGCTGATCGCCCTTTGTAACTTCTGCAACCGTCATAGACTCCAGATGGGGATCGGTTGCAGTTGTGGATGTCAACAAGGGTGTTTCCACTTCCAGCACATCGCGGCGGGCAAAAAAATTGCGAATCATTGCCAGCATGTCGGCCCTGATTCGCAAGTTTTCTGTTGTCGCTTTGGATTCCCAATCAACCATCAGGCGAAAGCTTTAAAATTATTTGTTGACGCGATTTTGGTATTCACCAGTACGCGTATCGACGCGCAAAACATCACCGATGTTTACGAAAAGCGGAACCTTCGCCACGGCACCGGAACTTAAGGTCGCCGGCTTGGTTCCGCCCTGGGCGGTATCGCCTTTTAGCCCGGGATCTGTTTCGGTCACTTCCAGTTCAACAAAATTTGGCGGGGTTACCGAAATCGGCACATCATTCCAGGTAATTACCTGGTAGTGAGCCTGTTCCTTTAGCCAGTTTTTAGCCTCACGAATGGCATTTTCATCGGCGGCAAGCTGCTCAAAGCTGCCATCCACTTTCATGAAGTACCAGAATTCTCCATCTTCATACAGATACTCCATATCCGTTTCCATCACATCGGCCGACTCGATAGATTCGCCTGACTTGTAGGTGCGCTCCCAGACCCGGCCATTGAGCAGATTACGAAATTTTACCCGACTAAAAGCCTGCCCCTTCCCTGGTTTGACCATCTCGTTCTCCATTATAGAGCAGGGCTCACTATCGACCAGCACCTTTAAACCGGACTTAAATTCATTGGTGGAATAGCTCGCCATTTTTTCCTCTCATTCTTTGCTGATATGATTCGAATTCAGATTGTGCGTGTGGCCACTTTACACTTTCATTTAATTAACGGGGAATACCGTGCCAGTTTCTGCCTTGTCAGTCATTAAATCCGACTCACCCGAAAAATGGCAAGTGATATTATCCGATCTGATAACAGATCCAAAGGAATTACTGCAAATTCTCGAATTGGACCCTCCAACAGAAGAAATTAGCGAGTCAACTCTCAAGCAATTCCCTCTCAGAGCTCCACGACCCTACGTGGCACGAATTGAGAAAGGCAATTGGAAGGATCCCTTGTTGCGACAACTCTGGCCCAGCTATCTGGAAGATCAGAGCCCACCGGATTACAGCATCGATCCGCTGATCGAAAGTTTGAGTAACCCGGTGCCCGGACTACTCCATAAGTATTCCGGCAGAGTCTTACTAACCCCGACAGCGCAATGTGCCATTCACTGTCGCTATTGCTTCCGACGCCATTTTGACTACCAGTTAAATACGCCGAGCAGGAGCGGATGGAATGGAGCACTGAACTACATTCGACAGGATCACAGCATAGTAGAGGTAATCTATAGTGGCGGCGACCCGCTGGCCGCCGCCGATCGGCATCTGGCATGGCTTACGAAACAAATTGCGCAAATCTCCCATGTAAAAATCCTGCGTATCCACACTCGTCTGCCACTATTGATCCCACAGCGCGTGAATCAGACATTAGTTGACTGGCTAACCCGCACCCGGCTGAAGGTGGTACTGGTACTGCATGTAAATCATCCAAAGGAACTGGATCAACAAGTTATTAGTGCAATTAACACGTTAGACGCAAATGGCATCACGATACTGAATCAAAGCGTCATTTTAAAGGACGTTAACGACAATTCGCGAATATTGGCCGAGCTGAGTCAGGCGCTTTTTTCCATCAATGTACTACCCTATTACCTCCATACACTGGATAAGGTTCTTGGTGTCGCCCATTTTGATTTGCGGGAAAAAGAAGCCCTCAGGATCATCGACGAGCTACAGAAAATACTCCCGGGTTATCTCGTTCCCCGATTAGTACGGGAAGTGCCAGGCATGGAATCAAAGACGACTCTCGCTTAAGTACTGGCGGAAGGATCGAGAACACCTCCCCGAATACAAACAAGGATCGTCTATGCAAACCCCATTGGGACCAGCCAGGTTCCTGCCAAATTCACAGCCTCCGCTCCGCGATCCGCTGACAGGCCTATATGACCAGGAATATTTCATGGCGGTACTCGAAGAGCTCATCCAGAAAAAGCCGCAACAGGCGGAATTCACCACAGTGGCTCTGTTACAACTGGAAAATTTTTACGAAATCAGGTCCTGGGTAGGCAAGTCGGAAGCCAACCTGCTGCTTGGCGACATCGCCCAGTTGCTGGAAAAGACACTGCCTGTAGATGCACTGCTGTGCCGCTGCCAGCACTACGAATTCGCGGTACTGCTATTAGGTGATAACGGTGTCAAGGCCCAACGAATTGCTGCGGCAATAAAAACCGGACTGCGTAAGGGTTTGACCTCCTCCATTCCTCCACAACTTCAATTACACTACGGAATTGGCATGGCTAGCGCCGACAATGAGATCCTTAAAGCCGAAGTCCTGTTCGCCAGAGCCCGGCACGATCTTAGCCTTTCCCATTCCCGGCACAAGTTCCGTAGCAGTGCGTTGTCTGCCGTGCCAATTGAGCCCGAGCGAATTCTGCTATTAGTGCAAACCGCGCTGCAGTCGAGTAGTTTCGGGCTTTTGTTTCAAGCTACTCTGTGCTTTAAAAATGACGACCTGAAGCACTTCGAAATTCGCTCCCAATTTCGGGATGAAGAAGGAAGTAAGTTACCGTCCGAACTGGTATTCGAGTCGGCTATTCAGAATGCCCTGGGAGAGCAGTTAGATCGGAGGGTTATACTGGAGGCCTTGAAAACATTGGGATTGACGAGGAATCAACAGCTCAGATTTACTATCAATCTGACCCAGAATTCCATCGTAAGTGCTGACTTCTTTCCCTGGTTGGAAAGCGTACTAAAGAACTACCCTGCGCTATCCGGGCAATTGGTCTTTCAACTAAGCGAGATAGATATTCTGATTGCCCAACATCACATGGAGTATTTTTGCCAAATGTTGAGCCAACTGGATATCAGGCTGTCTATCAGCAATTTTGGCTGTACGTTAGATCCTTTTCGCTATCTCTCCTTATTGCGAGCACATTATGTAAAGCTGGATGTGTCACTGCTCAAGAAGCTAGGGCGAGAACATATCAGGCAGCAAAATCTGATCTCTTTGGTTTCCGAGATTCAAGATAATGGCCTTCAGGTTATCGCACCCTTGATTGAACGCAGCAGCTTCCTGCCATTATTATGGCAGGCAGGAATAGAATTTGCTCAGGGTAACGTTATACACAAGCCAGAACAAAAGCTGAATCTGCAACTGCTCGAGCACGAAGAGATAACAATCCAGTAATGGACCTGGTTTAATCCCATCCCGCAAGCACATGACAGGCTAACTGGGGAGCTGCTATTCTTGCCAAGACGTCCCAATTCATCCTCAAGAGTAGAAACTTTGCCAGACCAGCAGCAACAGCCAGACATTTCTACCGAGGTGAAACCTTTAGCGGCAATCAAGAGCTCCAGTATCTCCAGAAAATTTACCGTTGCTGTCTGCGCCCTGGTGCTGTTGTCTATGTGTGTATTCTGGCTGATTAGCAGCTACAACACGCAGAATATACTGCGCCAACAGGCAAACAACCTTGGCCCCACACTGGCTCAACAGACCGCCAGCCTGATCACTGAAATGGTATTGGCCAATGATCTAATCAGCATAAATGTTGTGTTAGGAAATCTGATTCAGGGTTCAGGCATCGCAGAAATAGCCATAATTAATGTCGATAATGAGATAATTGCGGTCGCCTCAGAACCTCAGGGGCAGCCTTCTTTTCTAATACCGCTTCCTGTTCAGATTGCCAGCGTTAGTGAAGAATTCGTCGCAGAAATAACAGTGGTGGATTCTATTGCAGGTTATGTACGCATCACGCTGGATTTAAGTTACATCGAAGTGGCATTGGTGAATAACCTGCTTTTTGTCGTTGGCGCTACGCTTTTGCTACTCATAGTCGCTGTCACGATGACCAGGACCTATTTCCAATACCTGATAAGTTTCCCGGCAAAATTATTGTCTTTCGCACTCAGCAATATAAGAAAGGGGGACATTGCCACCTGCCCCGGGCCGGATAACAACAACGAACTGGGAATGGTGATCAGACAATTTAATGCGACAGCTGAGTTTCTCGCACAAAACACTTTTATCAGCAACATCGGACATAAGTTACCCAAAAGTGAGAATGAAAATTTCAGCGATAATACCGGGCAGCAGGATCTGACAATTCTTTGTATTAAAATGGCCAACTATCACTATCTTTGCTCTACCCACAGCGAGGAAGATATCGTAAACCTGCTGAACAAATATTATTTTTTCGCCGGCAAGGTTAGTCAGCTCTATAACGGGAATGTCAGTTACTGTACCGAAGGCGAAGTGATTGTGGACTTTACTTCAATCAGGTTGGAAGACGAGCAGTCTTTTTATTCAATTTGTGCAGCCCAGCTATTCCTGCAGCTCATTGGTGATCTGCGCGACATCGGTGGAAAACACATCCCCTGCAAATTTAAACTGGCGGTTCACAGCGGTCAGGCTGTGAGTGGTCTGTATTCACCTATTACTCAGGATAGTAATGGCCTGATGGGCAAGACACTGGATCTCACTCGACAAATCTGCGATGAGTGTCCGGACAATGCACTGCTTATTAGTGATACCAGTTTTATACATGCCGGTGTGGGTACCCGGGTAACTGCAGAAGAGTTTTCCATCGTCGATGATGACTATCAGGTTATCACTTACCTGAGCGATGAACCCATGTCAGGATTTAAATTTCTCCTTGAGCGCCAGGCGATTCAGCTCGTAACCTTATACACTGGGAATTGATTTTCCCAGCAGTGACACCAAGTTATCTTCTTACTCCTTTGCAGCTATCTCCTTTGCAACTTTCTCCTTTGCAACTTTCTCCTTTGCAACTTTCTCCTTTGCAACTACCTCAACACGATCCACATTCTGAAATCCTCGAGGCAACTTGTTTCCTCTCCTACCGCGCTCGCCGCGGTAGTGTTCGAGATCGCTAGGTTTCAGATTATGATAACGCCTTCCTGCAAATACGGTTAGTGCGTCTTCGGGGCTTAGTACTGACAGAGCGACCACAAATTCCAGTCGCTCAGCTACCCGCGCAGAAGGGATACCGATGATTTTATTGCCTTTACCCTTGGCTAGTTTAGGCAAGTCGTTGAGCGGAAACATCAACATGCGCCCTTCGTTAGTGATTGCCACAATGAAATCAGTTTTATAGTCGTTAACCATCAAGGCAGGCAAGACCTGGCTGCCTTTCGGCAAGTTAAGAATATTTTTGCCTGATCTGTTTTTGCTGATCAGGTCACCAACCGAGCCAACAAAACCATAGCCGGCATCGCTGGCGAGCAGTACATTTCGGTCTTCTTCTCCAATGACGACAGCTTCAAATGTGGCTCCGGAAGGAGAATTTACCCGACCCGATACCGGCTCACCCTGGCCTCTGGCGGAAGGCAATGTATGGGCAGGTAGCGCATAGGCCCGGCCGGTGGAATCCATGAATATTGCCTGCTGGTTACTCTTGCCCTGGACCGCAAGTTTGTATGCATCACCCGATTTGTATTGCAGGGATATCGGATCAACATCGTGCCCTTTGGCAGCACGCATCCACCCGCGTTCAGATAGCACAATAGTTACCGGTTCGGTGGATAATAGTTCAGTTTCACTAAATGCCCTGGCTTCTTCGCGTTCGACAAGTGGAGAACGCCGGTCGTCTCCGTACTTTTCTGCATCCGCGATTATCTCCTTCTTAATCAGTGTTTTTAGTCTGGTGGATGATTTGAGTAGTTGCTCAATAGTCTTTCTTTCTTCGCTGAGTTCTTTTTGCTCTGCGGTAATCTTTATTTCTTCAAGCTTTGCCAGTTGGCGCAGCCTGATCTCCAAAATCGCTTCAGCCTGTCGCTCACTGATTTTGAATTTGTTTACCAGTGCTGGCTTGGGCTTGTCCTTGGTTCGAATTATAACAATCACTTCATCGATGTTAAGATAGGCTACCAGGAGCCCCTCCAGGATGTGTAGGCGATCAAGAATCTTATCCTGTCTATGCTGCAATCGTCGTGTTACAGTGCTGGTTCGAAACTGCAACCACTCTTTCAGTAACGATACAATGTCCTTTACCTGTGGCCGCTTGTTGATGCCTATGATATTGAAATTAACGCGGTAATTTTTTTCCAGGTCCGTAGTCGAAAAAAGATGGGACATGACACTGTCTGTGTCTACTCGGTTCGATTTAGGTACCACAACAATCCGGGTAGGGTTTTCATGATCAGATTCATCTCTAAGATCTATCACCATAGGCAGCTTCTTCTTGTGCATCTGTGCCGCAATTTGTTCCAGTACCTTCGCCCCAGAAACCTGATACGGCAAGGCTGTTATGACGATCTCACCGTTATCGACCAGGTAGATTGCCCGGGCCTTCAGAGTGCCCCGGCCCGTTTCATACAAATCCAGTATTTCCTGCCGCGGTGTGATGATTTCTGCTTCTGTTGGAAAATCCGGACCTTTGATGTGTTTGCATAGGTCCCCGACCGTGGCTTTCGGCTTCTCCAGTAAATGAATACAGGCACTTGCCACTTCCCGAAGATTGTGTGGCGGGATATCGGTCGCCATCCCCACGGCAATACCACTGCCTCCATTCAAGAGCACATTGGGCAGCCGCGCCGGAAGCAGTTCCGGTTCATCCAGAGTACCGTCAAAATTGGGCTTCCAGTCTACAGTCCCCTGGCCCAATTCTCCGAGAAGCACATCTGCGTAATTTTGTAATCGTGATTCGGTGTAGCGCATAGCCGCAAAGGATTTTGGATCATCGGGTGAACCCCAGTTGCCCTGGCCATCAACCAGTGGATAACGGTAGGTAAAGGATTGGGCCATTAATACCATCGCTTCGTAGCAGGCTGAATCACCATGGGGATGAAATTTCCCGATAACATCACCTATTGTTCGCGCCGATTTTTTAAATTTCGCTGAAGCCTTGAGGCCAAGTTCCGACATGGCATAAACAATTCTTCGCTGGACCGGTTTCAGGCCATCGCCGACATGGGGAAGTGCCCGGTCATTGATGACATACATGGCGTAGTTAAGGTAGGCACTTTGAGTATAGCTCTTTAATGCTATCTGCTCGACGCCGTCTTCGTTGACTGTTATATCTTCGTTCATTTTGATCTCTGGTCGCTGTACTTAAAGGGATCAGAGTCATTGATCCCGGATTTACGGATTCTTACTCTGCATAGTCAGCAAGATTACCACTCTTCTCCAGCCAGGTTTTTCTATCACCAGCACGGTTCTTTGCCAACAACAAATCCATGGTTTCAAATGTGCCAGTTTTCTTGAGCGGGGATGCTGTGGCCTCTAATGTTAATTGCACCAGGCGGCGGGTATCCCTGGCCATTGTCGTCTCCCGCAACTGCATGGGATTCATCTCCCCCAGTCCTTTGAATCTTTGTACATTGACTTTACCGGTCTTTTTTTCCGCGGCTATTCGATCCAGAATGCCAACCTTCTCATCCTCATCAAGGGCGTAAAAGACTTCTTTGCCAATATCAATTCGAAACAGCGGTGGCATCGCAACATAAACATGCCCGGCATCAACCACTGGTTTAAAATGCTTGATGAACAGGGCACATAAAAGTGTTGCAATGTGCAAGCCATCGGAGTCAGCATCGGCAAGAATACAGATTTTGCCGTAGCGCAAGCCGTCGATGTTGCCGGAGCCAGGATCGACTCCCAGTGCCACCGCAATATCATGTACTGTCTGCGAGGCCAGTATCTCGCTGGAGTCTATTTCCCAGGTGTTTAGAATCTTACCGCGTAACGGTAATATCGCCTGAATCTCCCTATCCCTTGCCTGTTTCGCAGAGCCTCCGGCGGAATCACCCTCCACCAGAAACAATTCACCCGACATGACATCTTGCGTTGAGCAGTCTGCCAGTTTCCCGGGCAGAGCCGGACCGGAAGTAACCTTTTTACGCGCTACCTTTTTACTGGCCTTTAACCTCGATTGGGCATTGTTAATACACAACTCCGCAATCAATTCAGCATCACCGGTGTGTTGATTTAACCACAAGCTAAAAGAGTCCTTTACCACGCCGGCGACAAAAACAGCACACTGGCGGGAAGACAAGCGCTCCTTGGTCTGACCCGAGAACTGCGGGTCAAGGATTTTCGAGGACAAGACATAACAGCACTTGTCCCAGACATCATCCGGAGACAGTTTCAAGCCCCGGGGTAGTAAATTGCGAAATTCACAGAATTCCCGCAGTGCATCCAGTAAGCCGGTGCGCATCCCGCTGACGTGGGTGCCTCCCAGTGGGGTCGGGATCAGGTTTACATAACTCTCACCGGTAATTTCGCCACCTTCCGGTAGCCATTGTACTGCCCAGTCCACTGCCTCATCATTGCCCTGCACAGACCCGATAAAGGGTTCGCCGGGGAGGGTCACATACCCGTCTGTGGACTGTATCAGGTAGTCAGTCAAGCCATCTTCGTAACACCAGTCTTCGCTTTGGGCTTTCTCTTTGCTGACGGTTTTATCTCTGAAACTGACGTTGAGACCGGAGCAGAGCACCGCTTTGGCGCGCAAAACGTGTTTCAGTTTGGGAATCGATATCTTTGTAGAATCAAAATACTTTCCATCGGGTAAGAATTTTATGGCAGTACCTGTGTTGCGCCTGCCAACTTTATCAATAACCTTCAGTTCGGAGGCCTTCTCACCACCTCTGAACTGCATGAAATAAACCTTACTGTCCCGTTTCACGGTTACTTCCAAATAGTCAGATAGTGCATTGACCACAGAAACACCCACTCCGTGCAACCCCCCGGAAAACTGATAATTCTTGTTGGAAAACTTTGCCCCGGCGTGAAGGCGGGTGAGTATGAGTTCCACACCGCTCACTTTCTCATCTTTATGACGGTCCACGGGCATGCCTCGACCATCATCGGATACGTCCACCGATCCGTCCTTGTGCAAAACTAACTCAAGATTTCTGGCGAAACCAGCCAGGGCTTCGTCAACGCTGTTGTCGATTACTTCCTGAATCAGGTGGTTTGGGCGGGTGGTGTCGGTATACATGCCGGGGCGTCTTCTAACCGGATCCAGCCCCGTTAGTACTTCGATTGCATCGGCGTTATAGCTGTTGCTCATTAATAATTCTCATAGCCAATTCTAATAACAAATTCTCTCTACCCTGACGGATCGTATCCTGTTGCTAGTCTGATCTTGCTAACAAAAACTTGAAGATGCTCGGCAGTACCCGATCAAAATTCTCGAAACTGTGATTGCCATTTTCCTGAATAATACAAGTCGATGATTGGTACTTTTCTGCCGCCTGCCGGTAATCTAAAGTTTCATCCCCCTTCTGTAGCAACAATAAGAAATTCTGGGGGTATTGTAAATCGGCTGAATCTATTGTTTTCAGCTCGTTGATATGCTCTTCCGTAACACGGTGGATCTTGCCGGAATAATAATTCCTGTGCTCACCTAAATGGGTCTCCCAAAACTGATGGGGGCGAACAGCGGGATTAACCAGAGCTGCTTTGAGATTAAATTCCTCTGCCACACAGGTCGCATAAAAACCCCCAAGAGAACTGCCAATCAGTACGACCTCATCCTCATCTCTTGATTCAATCAACCTTCGTATCTCTGCAATAGTCCGGGCAGGTCCTGTACCCAGTTCCGGCACATAAATACGATCACCTATACCAAACTGGTTACAATAATCCACTGTTTGCTGAGCTTTTTTTGACTGAGGAGAGCTGAGGAAACCGTGCAGATAAATTATATAGCGATCGCCACAGGAAGTAGAGTCAATAACCGACACTAGTGTAATCAGCCTCGAATTCTACTCCAGTGACTCTGATTACTTCCGATTCAATGCGACCATCGCTGTATAACCGGAACGTTCTATAGCCCGGATTCAGTCTGTCCAGGGCGAATTCTGCTACATTCGGCTTAAACTGAATACACGTCGATGGAGTGCAGAAACATCGAATACCATTATGCATAAAATCCAGCTCCTGGTGAATATGACCATACACCACTGCCTTCACCTTGCTGAATCTTTCGAGTATGTCAAAAAGCTCATTACCATTTTCCAGGCCGATGTCTTTCATCCAGCCCGCACTGCCGGGCACAGGATTGTGATGCACGCAAACAAGACAGTGCCCAATGTCATCATCTGCCTGCGTTTGCTCAAGACTCGTTCGCAGAAACGCAAGTTCCTCACGGTTCAGACAGCCATGCACCTGGCTGGCTATGCTTGAATCCAGCAATAACACCAGCCAATTGTTCGCTCTAACAGACTTACCACAGGCGTCCATATTCTCAGCTACCTGAGCCATTAACTCTGCATTGTCATGGTTGCCAGCAATCCAGCGGTAGGGGACATTAAATTTGGATATTGAGCCTAAAAAATTTTCATAGGCTTCTCTGGATGCATCCTGGGAAATATCTCCGGTAGCCACTATCAGATCTATCCCGTTTTCATTTTCATCAATGGTTTTTAGTACGCTCTCCAAGCCCTCTTGTGTATTCATTTTTAAAAGAGTTCCCGCCGCACTGGAACGCAGATGTGTATCGGTAATCTGAACCAGCCGAACAGGATCTTGTGCAGTTAGTCGAGTCATATTGGCGCTGAGTTATTATTACGAATTAAATATTATATCTGGCGCTTCTAAACTTCTTCCTACTCTTAAGCAATGTGATAGCCACTCTCCCAAAAACTTATTCACCTGCATTTTTTCATCTGGGTGATACATTTTAGGATTGGGCTGAGCATATCTGGACTGTAAATTTCGATGACCTTGATAAGAAATTACTTCTGCAGTGCTTGCATCATGATAAACACTGACCAGCATAGATGGATTAGTCATCCATTTTTTTAACTCCGGTTTTTGGGTGATCTCCAGAGTAGTTGTGTACTTGAAAACTTCTGCAATTCGAATTTCTACTCTGACATTGCCTTTCTCGCCGGCAAAATCAGCAATAGAGAACGCGATTGAGTCCCCTTCAACCGGCTTTGGGCCAGAAAGCAGGTCAGTTTCGCTCTCCTCATTAACCGGTTTACTTGACTCACCTTCCTGTAAAAAGGATTTGCTAATCAGTGAAGAATTTCGACAGGATTGTAATTGCGGCAGCAATTTCAGCAGACGAATGTAATTAGCATCACATTCTGCCATTTGCTTAATCAAATCAATGCTGTAACGACTCTTGGGCATGCAACTCTCTTGCTTGCAGATTACCGGGATTACTGCTATCCAATTGTAACCAATTCCTGCCTTATTGCGAACCTATTGGGCGATTTATTGCGACTTCAAGGGGTATGGCTGACAACTGAGCCAGGATTAACAGCTTGAGCATTTAATCAGGATTCAGTACCACACCAGCTATCGACCACGGATTCCTTATTCAGCTGCAACCATTGCAACGCAATCACGGTCATTGCATTGTTTATAACTCCGGAGTTGAGTTCTGCAATCGCATCATCAAAGCTCATGACCACTATTTCTATGTCTTCATTCTCTTCCGCCAGACCACCCAGTCCCCCGGCGTCTTGAGAGTCGATGCGCCCACAATAGACAGCGATTTTCTCGTTACTGCACCCCGGGCTATTGTAGTAATCACAAATACTTATCAGTCGGTCAGGTTTGCAGTCTGCCTCTTCTATTGCCTCACGCATTGCCACTGCTTCATCGGATTCTCCCTCGCCTACCATACCCGCGACTAATTCCAGCAACCAGGGATCCTGTTCCTCATCCACCATACCTACTCTGAACTGGCGCACCAACACTAGTTCATCCCGCCACGGATCGAACAGTAATACCCCAATAGCTCTGTCTTTCAGGATCAATTCCCTTTGCAGATCGGCACTCCAGCCTCCTGCAAACAACCGGTGGCGCAGCTGAACTATCTCAACTTTCAGGAAACCTTCGTGGCTTGATTTGCGGGAGATAATTTCTACATCTTCCCGACTAAAACTGGAATCACTGGCTGTCATATTGGAGATTCTGACCGGTTGGCTCTGACAGTGAGGCTGTATTAAGCAGGCCAGGCAACAAGTCTGATATTCCTGCCTTAATTTCGAGGCAGACTTCCCGGAAACGTTGCAGGACTTCGGCATCGCTTCCTGAGGCACAAGCTGGATCATTAAAGGGCAGGAAAATCCTCAGCTTGCCCGGAGGAACAATCGGACAATTTGCGTCGGCATGGGAGCACACTGTTACAACTACGTCAGCCTTATCGAGTTGATTTTGCGCAATCAGCTTTGAACCCTGGCACGAGATATCGACTCCGAATTCCTGCATAACCGTGATCGCATGCGGGTTAAGACCATGGGCTTCAAGGCCGGCCGATGAACACTGAAAATTCAATTGAGGTGAAATTTCCGGGGCAAGCGCGCGCCCATCCTTCGGCCATCTAGGAACGGCACGAATTGCCAGTGCATAAAAAGAGTACATTCATGGTTTTCTTCAGTTTGCATAGCCAAATACACGCAAGGCTTTTTTGCCAGCTAATCGCGACTGGTGACTTCAAGCAAGTGATAGCCGAATTGAGTTTTAACCGGTCCTTGTAAAGAAGCAATATCTGCACTAAATACGACTTCATCAAATTCCTTCACCATCATACCCGGGCCAAATTGACCCAGATCGCCACCCTGCGCTTTGGAGGGGCAATTGGAATGTGCCTGTGCAATTTCGGCGAAGTCCTCTCCTGCATCAATACGCTCTTTAAGTTCGAAACATTTTTCTTCAGTATCAACCAGAATATGTCTGGCGCTTGCCGTTGTCATTGGTTTTTCTCCAGCTCATCTATAATCGGGGCAATTATGCCTGAATCGATTTCGAAGAGCACACAAATATTGCCACATGGGTTATAATCCTGCAGAGTGTAGATCCAATAGCGACAGGAGAGTCGCTATTGCGTGAGTCCTTCGCTACAAACTACTTCCACATACATCAATTTTGTTTACTTCTGAACCGGCCCGGGAGTTCCCTGGCTAGCAGAGGTATCCAGTAGATAAATCAAGGTATTGTTATGCCATTGCCAGAAGCTGTCGCACGAGAACACATTCATACTCGTGAAATTCACTATAGAGGCTATGAACGCGAAGATGGCATGTGGGATATCGAAGCCCACATGACCGATACAAAAACCTATGGATTCAAAAATAACTGGCGTGGACAAGTTGAGGCCAGTGAACCATTACACGAAATGCTGCTACGTATAACAATTGATAGAAAGTTTGCTATCCAGGATGTGGTGGCAGTAACAGACAATAGTCCATTCCAACTGTGTCCGGATATCACACCTAACTACCAGTCTTTAATTGGCATAAGAATGGGTCCGGGATGGCGGAAGGAAATCAGGAAAAGAGTAGGGGGTTGTAAAGGTTGTACTCACCTTACCGAATTACTTTTCCCGATGGCTACGGTTGCCATGCAGACCATATGGCCTCGCCTCCGGCACAGCAAGAATCAGGCAGATTCCGATATGGATACAGGCTCAAAAAAGCCACTGGTGTTGGATACCTGTCATGCTTGGGCTACCGATTCGCCCATTGTGAAGGAGATTGCTCCGAAATTTTATACGGGTAGTGAATAAGTTTCTTTTTAAAGATTGGGCAAATCTGGAGTCTGATTAATAATTAAAATATAGGGCTAACGTCTGGTTAATGATAGAACAGTGGAACTATCAGCGTAATAACCACACCTTCCCTATCTTGCCGGTTTTCAGCTTTTATCTGACCACCATGAAAATCAGCAATCAGGCGGGCGATTCTCAGACCCATTCCCAGGTGAGGTTGCTTCTGCTTTTCCTGTGACCTTACCGAGATCATCGAATCGAATAATCTGTCTTTCATTTCCTCTGGCAGGTATGGCCCGGCATTGGCAACCTTGACGACAGCGTGGGCACGCATCGTTCGACAGCTAATCTGAATTTTTTCATCCGGGTAGGAAAATTCAATGGCATTGGCAATGAGTTTGTCCATGAGTTGAGCAATGTATTCTGGCACTCCATTGATACGGATTGGGTATTGACTCTCATCCATCTCAAACTCGGTGTCAGGGTAGACCAGCTTATACCCTTCAATACAACCATGTATGACTTTATCCAGGTCAATCTTTTCCTTCTCAGACGTCTGCAGCATTTGCTCCAGGCGGGTGGCCTCACTCATATTGGTGAGTATCAAGTTTAGGCGTTTGATACCTTCTTCTGCACGATCTATATAAACTTCTGCTTCCTTGCCTTCAACGGTTAGGCCCAGATTCTCCAATGACGATCTGACGACAGTAACCGGCGTTCGCAGTTCATGGGAGAGCCTTGAGGACATATTTTCCAGGTAACCGGTATATTGAGTGAGGCGCTCCACAATACTGGAAAAGCTGCGGCTTAGATCGCCTATCTCGTCTGAATTAGCAGAAGCCAGAATTGTATTCTGTACATGTCCTGTATCATCAATGATACCTTCTGCCTGATTCCTCAGACCACGGATTCTTGATGAAATTCTGGATGCGAAAAAGAATAATCCCAGTGTTACTAGCGTCATTACGGCCAGGATAGTATTAAACAGTGCCTCCATGGCCTGATTTCTGAAAGTACGCAGCCCATTCATATTCTGATCTACCACCACCGCGCCCAAAACCTCGCTCTGGGCCAGAATTGGATGGGCTGCTTCGAGAATTCGGGTCTGGGTGTCAGCCAGTGTTCTGAATTGGGTCAGCGGCTGACCCTGTAGGGCTGAATCTATGTGTGCCCCCTCACGTGTTACGTCAGAGTAAATTTCATCGATAAAGTCGTTGCTGGGCTTGGTGAGGATTTGGTAGTAAAGCGGATTAAGGATTTTGTCCTGAATATACGTCCAATATTTGTTTACCTGCCCCTCGTCCCCCGCTGGTGCCAGTATCAGGCCGGTTGCTGACTGGATGTCACCCACTGTGAGCAGTACTCTCCCGCTTCGATCTACCACCTGAATGCGGGAGTTGTTATGCCCCATGCCGGCTACTATACGGTCTATTTCAGGTGTGGGTAACCGCAGCGAACCTAAACTTTCTGTGCCGGTAACATTAGAAGTCGCCACGACTGTGTTGATGTACCGTCCTTCTGGATCATCCACGTCATAAATGGCAAAGCCGAGCTTGTCACCAAGCATTTCCATGGGAATTTGTAATTCGATTTCATAACCGTCCTCGGTGTCGTACCACTGACCGCTGATACGTTCCTCGTGCAAGGGCTCAGAAAAATCCTCGTTGACACTGAATGGATAGAGAAATTCGGCTTCATAGGGCGCAATGACGTAGCGATTCACGTCATTACCTTCCCTCGTGAGCATGGAAATTTGCAGAAAATCACTACGGTGGACACTGAGCGCTTCCCTGTCCCGATAGACCACATTGTCATCCACTACCTTAAAGTAGGCATAGAGTGAACGATTGTATTCCCCAACCATATTTTTAAAGTGCAGGGAATCATCATTACCATAGTGCCGGGCAGGATTCAGCGCCGTGCGCAAATAGTCCTGCTGGTCATAATCCACTTCATATTGCTGATATTCCCTCCAATCAATCAGCGCCCCATCCACCAGAGAAAGGGGGTAGAATATCGGATAGACATACAGGTCATCACTGCTGACTGCCGGACTGTAGTTGCTTTCGTCAAACAATTCGGGCCGTTCATTCAGCGCAGTAGCCAGGGCTTGCGCCGTTCCTAAAACCACCTGCTCCTGACCACGCTGGAGAACCTCTTCCATTTCCAGAATATATTGATAACCGAGCCAGGGTATTACCAGCAAAAAGCTGGATAAAAAGACCAGCTTGGAACGAATTCCAAATGGATTATTGAATGTTAATCTCACTAGTCTTAGTGCTCCTCTGAGCCCTGACTCTTACTTTCTTTGGTAATATTCCACCGGTAGCCCATGCCATAAACAGTTTCAATACAGTCAAACTCGTCATCCAGCTGCATGAATTTCTTCCGAATGCGTTTTACATGGGAGGTAATTGTGCTGCCATCAACGAAAATTTTTGATTCCTGCATCAATACCTGCCGGCTTTTTACATGGCCAGGATACTTGACCAGTGCATGGACCATCCAGAATTCAGTTACAGTGAGTGGCACACCTTTGTCTTCCCACTGCACGGTCAGACGCCCAATATCCAATGCAAGTTTTCCCCGCTGCAAAAGATTTCCCGGAGACGTTGGCTGGTCTATTATATCCATTCGTCTGAACAGTGCGGCGATTCTGGCAGTTAAATGAGGCAGGCTGATGTCTTTGGTCAAATAGTCATCTGCCCCCATTCTCAACCCGCTCACCGTATCGAAGTCATTATCGCGGGCCGTTAGAAAGATAATGGGTATTGTATCGGACATCGACCTTAGCGCCTGACACAGTGCAAAACCACCGTCGATTTCATTTTCCAGGCCGATATCTATTATCGCGAGATTCGGCAGCCGAATATCGAAAGCAGCTATAGCACGTTTCCGGTTAGCATAGGTCTGCACCTCATATCCCTGCTTGCGCAGCACATCAGCATAATTTTCCCGAATAGCTGCTTCGTCTTCCACTATAGCGATTCTTCTACTCATATGCGTGCTTTCGGCCCCTGTCCCGCAATTAAATGGGGACACTTGTGTCACGGTAAAGCCCTAGCGCACCTCTGATTACATTGGACTGAAGTGTGTTAAACAAAGTTCCACTTCAGCATCGAAATACTTATGTTACAGCTGGTTAGCCAGAATATACCCCAATTGTCTGCTAATAGTGAACTACCTGAACTTGCAGGGTGAAATTGCCATTATTCTGCCATATTTAATCACCACATGGCCCCAATCCATACCCTCCCGGGTAATAACTCTCGTGTTTAATAAGCTCTCCTGATTCTAGTCGGAATCTGTCTGGCCTGCGTGAAAGATCCAGCTATCAGGCGAGAAGCCTGGAAATCTGGAAATCTGGAAATCTGAAAGTCGGTCAGATAGTCAGATCAGGTAACGAGATAGATAGCAGATTCCGGCTTCCACTTGTAGTTAAAGGACAAGAATATGATTAAGAAACTCGCTGCAGTGCTAATGATGATGGTATTGGCAACCAACGCCATTGGAGACACAAAACCGGCTGACAAAGGAAACAATGCATCAGCTGAGGAAGCAACCGGATTCTTCAGCGGGCTGGCATTAGGTGGTGTAACCGGTGGTCCTCCCGGCGCCATGATCGGTGCCGCAATCGGCGCACTTATCGGTGATGGGTTTTTCGAAAGGAAAAAACAGGTGGGAGATCTGCAGGCAAGCCTGCAGGAAAAACAACTTGAACTGGCATCGGTAAGAGAAGAAGCAAGAGCCATACAGCAGGCACATCGAATTGCACTGGAGGAACTGGATCGTATACGCAAACAGACGGCCCGGGTTTTGCCAGCAAGGCTGGAAGTTAAACCGGCTGCTTCCTGCTGTGATAACACCTCGCTATCGTTACACTTTCGTACTGGTTCAAGCCTGATCGAAGCGCAGTATCAGGACCAGCTAACGAGCCTGGTCAAACTCGCCAGGCAAATGCCATCGGCTAGCGTAGAGATAACCGGCTATGCCGATCGAAATGGTGATGCCAGTTTTAACCTCACACTTTCACAACAAAGAACCACCGCCGTGCGAGATTTTTTTAACGGAATGGGAATTCAAAATTCGTCAATGAAAACCATCGCTTACGGCGAGACCCGACCGCTGCAACCCGAGCAAACTCTTGAGAGCGATTTTTTTGATAGAAGAGTAATTGTGCGTTTGAAAGATACTGGCCAACAGATGCTTACTCAGTATCCTGACGGTCAATAATGCAACCCCGATTCCATTGAATCTATTTGGAGCCAGAAACAATGAACGACATACGACTTGTAGTTGGTAATAAGAATTACTCATCCTGGTCAATGTGTCCCTGGTTATTGCTCAAAATGTTTGATCTGGATTTTGAGGAAATCCAAATCGCCCTTTACCAGGACAACACTGCGGAGAAACTGGGTCCATACTCACCTTCGCTTAAAGTGCCCGTGCTGCTGCACCGTGAAGTAACGGTTTGGGACTCACTGGCGATTTGTGAATATATATCGGCAGAAATTCTCGGCGATGCTGCCTGGCCGCGCAACCGCAGCAGGCGAGCCAGTGCAAGATCGGCGAGTGCCGAGGTACACTCGGAATTCGCGGCGCTGAAACGGGACTGGCCAATGAATTGCAAATCCACTGTCAGGCTGTCTCCGTCAGAAACGGTGGCGAATGAGATAGCGCGGATTGATGCAATCTGGAGTTGTTCCAGACACAAGTACGGTGAAAATGGTATCTACCTCTACGGCCGTTTCTCCATTGCTGACTGTATGTTCGCCCCCATTGCAGTTTGTCTCAACAGCTATGGTGCTGAGCTAAGTGAGGAAGCAAAAGTCTATATGCATTCTCTCATTGACAATCCTTTTATCCAGAAATGGATACACCTCGGCCGGCGGGAAAAAGAACCATTATCCATCGCTTATGCAAACTATGGATAGCCAGATTGTCGCACGGTTATTATTTGAAGATTGAGCAAACGCTGCAATGATCTTGAGCTACCATCAGGATTTCCTCGCTGTCTCGTGCACAAGGATGTGCAGCCCTTTATTCACCCAAACTTCGTAACTTAAAAATCATTAGTTTCTGTCGATAAAACAGATAATGTTTTGTTGACCGAGGATGTTTTTTGTCTGCCACCGAAGTTATCAATTTCTGGTTTGAGGAAGTCAAACCCAAGCAATTGTTTGCCAGGGATCCTGATTTCGATAAATTAATTCGGTCGAGATTTCTACCGCTGCATGAGAGAGCCCGAACCGGAGAACTTTACGGCTGGCGGGAGCATCCTCTGGATGCTCTGGCCGAAGTAATTATTCTGGATCAGTTCTCCAGAAATATTTTTCGGGACAGTGTTGAGTCTTTTGCTTATGACAATCTTGCGCTCGTATTAGCACAGGAGGCAGTGCGTCGGAAATTTGATAAGGAGCTGGATGATCGGAAACGGGCCTTCCTCTATATGCCATTCATGCACAGTGAATCTAAAGAGATTCACAAGATTGCCTTATTTCTGTTCGATCAGCCCGGTCTCGAGGATAACTACAATTTTGAGTTAAGGCACAAGGCGATAATCGACAAATTCGGTCGATACCCCCATCGGAATGAAATCCTTGACCGGAAGTCTACCAAGAAAGAGCTCGCGTTTTTGGAGGAACCTGGGTCTTCTTTTTAAAGATCTTGTTAAGTAAGAAGCTGCTCGAAGGACTCAGCGCTTGAGGAATCTCCAATATATATCGAGTTAAATCAAGAGATTAAATTAAGATAGTGTGCGTGATGTGCCCATTTTTATTGTTGGTGCCATACATGTAGGACGCAAGCTTGGAATAAGGGATTGTTTTTTTGCTCCGGTGGGCCAGGGGCAGGTTTTTGCTCCTGCAAAACCTGCATACCGTACATCCATGTACATAACGGCCCACAGGAACGGGAAAACAGTAATCCCTCCCCAATCCCCGATACACACATCGACTGCTTACGTTTACAAAGCCCAAGCCCGCCAAACACACCAATGCTTAGACGATGAGCTTTAAATTTTTATTGGGATACCTCAGGATCAGCGCTCAGGAAGCACGTCCTTCAACTTGTCTGCCATATCTCGAATCGCCGTTTCGGTTGTCTGCCAGTCCATACATCCATCCGTAACAGAAACACCGTACTTCAATTCGGCCAGGTTGCTCGGTATGCTCTGATTTCCAGAATTAATTTGGCTTTCCAGCATTGCACCAACGATGGTCTTATTACCCTCAAGAATTTGATGGGTTACATCTTTTAAAACCAACGGCTGCACATCCGGGTCCTTGCCCGAATTTGCATGACTGCAATCGACAACAATATTGGTGCTGACATTCCCCGCAACCAGGGCTTTTTCAGTTTGGGCAATGTGCACGGAATCGTAGTTAGGTCCATTGCTACCTCCGCGCAGTACGACATGGGCGTATCGATTGCCCTTGGTAGTAACAACAGATACCTGCCCCTTGCCGTTAATGCCGAGAAAACGATGGGGACTGGTGACCGACTGCATTGCATTAACAGCCACCGTTAATCCACCATCAGTACCGTTCTTGAAGCCAACGGTTGAGGACAGGCCGCTGGACATTTCCCTGTGGGTTTGAGATTCAGTCGTCCTTGCCCCAATGGCGGACCAGGCTATCAGATCCTGTAGATATTGTGGTGAAATAGGATCGAGTGCTTCTGTTGAAGCTGGCAATCCCAGATCGACAATCTGTAACAGCAATCCGCGCCCTTTGCGTAATCCCTCTTCAATCTTGAATGTATCATCAAGATAAGGGTCATTAATCAAGCCTTTCCATCCAATTGATGTTCTGGGTTTTTCAAAATAAACCCGCATTACCAGGTAAAGCGTGTCTTTAACCTCATCTGCCAGCGCCTTCAGGCGTTGCGCATAATCCATTGCCGCCTCGGTATCATGTATGGAACAGGGGCCTACAACCAGAAACAATCGAGGATCTTTGCGCTCCAGAATGGCATAAATTGTCTCCCTCGCATCCCGCACTTTTTCAAGTGAATCGCCGGTCAATGCCATCTCAGTTTTCAATTGCTCAGGGGTCATTAGTGCCTCAATTGAGGCAATATTCAGATCGTCAGTTACAGCCGACATGATTAATACTCATCTACGTGGAAAAAAAGGTCGGCAATGATAGCAAATAGTGCTCCCTAAAGTCATACTTGCCCGCTTTTAAGCAAGGTTTTAGGAAGAATCAGGAGTTATTGTGTTCATTAGTAGTCAATTCGACGCTGGCAACATAAGCGTCATTTCTTGCGTCGATGCTCTCGATATTCAGCTCAAAATAAGAGAAGACAGGAATTCTGAGTATTTTCAATGGTTCTATTTCAGGCTGGCAAATGCAAAAAGCAGATCCTGCCGCATCAATATAGTGAATGCCGCCGGGGCCGCCTATCCAGAGGGCTTCAAAAATTACCGGGTAGCCTATTCTTACAATCGACTGGATTGGCAACGCCATTCAACCGAGATGGAATCTGGTGTCCTGTCTTTCAATTTTACACCGGAATCTGATTCTGTTTACTTTGCCTACTTCGCACCCTATTCCATGGAGCGGCATCATGACCTCATCGCCTCGACTCTCGATTCACCGCTGTGCTCGTATTCCAGACTGGGGGCAACATTGGATGGCCAGGACCTGGACTTACTCAAGTTTTCCCTACCAGATCATCCCAACTCAAGACCCAATTGCTGGTTCATTGCCAGACAACACCCCGGGGAATCGATGGCAGAGTGGTGGATGGAAGGTTGCATCGAATACCTTTTAGACAGGGAAAATGAATCTATACAAAAACTGTTAAATAGTTGCAACGTCTACCTGATTCCCAATATGAATCCGGATGGAAGCAAACGGGGCCATCTGCGCACCAATGCAGCGGGGCGAAACTTGAATCGGGAATGGATTTCACCAACTTTGGAATTTAGCCCCGAAGTATTTGTGGTCAAGAATGCCATGCAGAACAGTGGCGTGAGCTTTATGCTGGATGTTCATGGTGATGAGTCGCTGCCCTTATGCTTTATTGCGGGCACAGAAGGATTATCGGGGTGGAGTGAGCGCCAGCAGAGGCAACTTGACTTTTACAAGCAGAATCTGGAAAAGCTGAATCCGGATTTTCAAACTCGGGATGGATACCCGCCAAAAAAGGCTGGCCAGGCAAATATGACCATGAGTACAGCTCAGACTGCCTTTCAATACAATTGCCTGGCGATGACGCTGGAGATGCCTTTCAAGGATACTACCGCAACACCTGATACCGTTTATGGCTGGTCGCCTGTGCGGAGCAAACGGCTTGCCCATTCCTGTCTCGATGCCCTGCAGTTATATCTGGATAGCGGTCTGATGTAACAGGTGCACTACACCTTGTGATATAGCTTCCGCCCCTGTTGATTATACTCATCAGACATCTCATCCATGCCTGTTTGTATCGCCACATCAACGTTTTCGAGATCTTTGCTTGCTGCGTAATCACGCACTTCTTTGGAGATTTTCATCGAACAGAATTTCGGCCCACACATGGAACAAAAATGGGCCACCTTGCCGGATTGCTTGGGCAGTGTTTCGTCATGAAAACTACGTGCGGTAGTTGGATCGAGTCCCAGATTAAACTGGTCCTCCCACCTGAATTCAAAGCGGGCCTTGGAAATCGCATTGTCCCGTAATTGCGCACCGGGATGGCCCTTGGCCACATCGGCCGCGTGCGCCGCAATCTTGTAGGCCATAAGCCCGTCTTTTACATCCTGTTTATTGGGCAAGCCGAGATGCTCCTTCGGTGTGACATAACACAGCATGGCACAGCCGTACCAACCGATCATGGCAGCACCTATGCCGGAAGTAATATGGTCATAGCCCGGAGCAATATCGGTGATCAAAGGACCTAGCGTGTAGAAAGGAGCCTCGGAACAAACCTCCAGTTGTTTGTCCATATTTTCTTTGATCATATGCATGGGCACATGACCGGGCCCCTCGATGATGGTCTGTACATCATGTTTCCAGGCAATCTGTGTCAGTTCACCCAGGGTCTCCAACTCGCCGAATTGTGCTTCGTCATTGGCATCGGCCACGGAACCTGGTCGTAAGCCATCTCCGAGCGAAAATGACACATCATAGGCCTTCATGATTTCGCAGATATCTCCAAAGTGAGTATAGAGAAAATTCTCCCGATGATGGGCCAGACACCATTTGGCCAGGATAGCACCACCGCGGGATACTATGCCGGTAATCCTCCTGGCGGTAAGCGGGACATAGCGCAGTAACACGCCGGCATGAATGGTAAAGTAATCGACTCCCTGCTCGGCCTGCTCAATCAAGGTGTCACGATAAATTTCCCAGGTTAAATCCTCAGCTACCCCATCCACTTTTTCCAGTGCCTGGTAAATTGGAACGGTTCCTATTGGTACCATGGAATTGCGAATTATCCATTCGCGGGTCTCATGAATATTTTTGCCGGTCGACAAATCCATTACCGTATCTGCTCCCCAAAGCGCGGACCAGGTCAGCTTTTCCACTTCTTCTTCTATTGAAGAAGTGACTGCAGAGTTGCCAATATTGGCATTTACCTTCACCAGGAAATTACGCCCTATGATCATTGGCTCGATTTCGGGGTGGTTAATATTAGCCGGGATGACCGCCCGTCCAGCCGCCACCTCCGCCCGCACAAACTCCGGTGTTATTTCTTTCGGGATTGCAGCGCCGAATGCTTCGCCACTATGCTGAATACCTATATCCGGCTGCTCCAACACCTGGGTGCGGGACATATTTTCCCGAATAGCGATGAACTCCATTTCCGGGGTGATTATCCCCTTCCGCGCATAGTGGAGTTGGCTTACATTACGACCGGCCAGGGCCCGGCGCGGTTTCTTCTGGTGTTCGAAGCGAAGGTGTTCTGTTTGCACATCTGCCAGGCGCATGCGGCCATATTCCGAACTGACGTGATCCAGCATTTCCGTATCCTCCCGCTCCTTGATCCAGCTTTTACGAATAGGCGGTAGTCCTGCCCGCAAATCGATAGTGCTGGATTGGTCAGAATAAATTCCAGATGAATCATAGACATGAATGGGAGGATTCTCCTCCAGTCCATTTTCAGTTTGTGTATCTGTCAGGCTGATTTCCCTCATGGGCACCCGCAGGTCGCCTCGAGAGCCTTCTATATAAACTTTTCGAGAGTTCGGAAAATGCTGCCTGGTACTGGTATCGAGCTGGGTAATCTTGTCTAGAAACTGGTTGGAGTTCGTGCTCATCTGGGCATCCTTAACACCGAAAGGTCAAATCGCCAGACTGTCTCACCATTACCTGGCATGGGCTCACTCTGCAGCTTCAGCACTGCTGAGAGGCCTGTTTTGCACTGTTTTCGATAAATCAACAGCTCATCTGCATTATGCCTCAAAATTGCTGCAATGCGATAACTGGCGCTTTTTTGTGTTGAATTTGTAACAAGCGCCCCGATGATAACGTCTAATAGGCATACAACTACCAGTCATCTCAAAGAGCCGGATTCAATTGTCACTAATAGTTACACTGTGTAGAATGCCGTCTTGCTCAAAACTGCCATTCGGAATTAGGGCACCTCTGATCAATGGCATAAGGTCTCTGGCCTACAGGCTGTTTCGCAATCAAGGCGGCTGTTTGAAGGCATGCGTCCGCCTGTCGAAAACTGGCAACGCTGAGTGCGGAACAGCCTGTAGGCCCCGAAGGGCGCACCCTGAAGCGCACAGTTGCGGCGTTGCACTTCTTGCCAAGGGCTACGGCCATCGCCTACATGGATGTAGGTGAGGAACGTGAGCAGGGAGCGGAAGCTTTACCGGCGAAGCGCGTCTTGCATCTGTACGCTTCAGAACACGCAGAGACCATATGCCATTGATCAGAGATGCCCTAGGTTTGAACATCATCCTCCAGACCCAAGCGGTCACTACTTTTTAAGCATATTAAGGTCACGAATTATGGGACGAATAGCGAAGTTTATTGGAATTATACTGTGTAGTGTGCTCAGCACTACCCCGAGTCAAGCTGATGATCTGTTCAGCATATTGCAACTGGCACTGGAAAATGACCCTCTCTTGAGACAGTCAGAGGCAAGCTACCGTGCCAATCGTGAGAATGTCATTCAGAGTCGGTCTTCTTTTCTTCCGTCACTGGGTTTATTTGGATCAACAACCCGGCAAACCAGTGGTCCAACTGATTCGATTTACGTCACCACCGTGGATCCCCTTACTGGAGAGACCATCCGTACCAAGATTAGCGATGACCATAGCTTCAGGCCTGGTATTAATAATCACAACTGGGGGGTCGGTATAAACCAGAGCATCGTCAATCTGGCGAACTGGTACAACTTCCAGAGCGCAAAGGCCACCGACAGGGCCGCAGCAGTCAACTACGCCGCGCAGGAACAAGATCTGATCATGCGCACTGCAACGGCTTATTTCGATGTATTGCGGGCACTGGAAGCTTTGGAGACCAATTTACAGGAAGAAGAGGCTGCTTTTAGTTCCCTGGACCAAACCCGCCAGCGCGAAGAGGTGGGTCTGGTGGCTATAACCGATGTTTATGACAGTCAGGCAGCCTATGACCTGGCACGTAACACCACTATTCTGCAACAGGATATTTTGCAAGCAAGATATGAAGCCCTTGAAGCATTGACCGGTCAGGCTCACCCCGATATAGAAGTCCTGCGCGAAGACTTTCCCATAGTCAATGCCGACGGATCACTGGCCGACTGGGAAGAACAAGCTGACTCCAACAGCCTCGCTATCACCGCTGCCCAGTTTAATCTGGTTGCTTCCCGACAGAACTTGAATGCGAGAAAGTCGGACCACTTGCCCACCCTGGATTTCTCCGGCAGCTGGGCGCATGTCGTGACCACACCAATTCGCAGAGAGGGCATAAATATTGGTGGTGGCGCCAGCGATCGAACCTCACTCTCGTTAAGCTTAAACATTCCCCTCTATCAGGGCGGTGTACTTCGTTCCAGAAGAAGGGCGGCTGAGTACCAGGTGTTGGCTGCTCAGGAAGACCTCGAATTCACCACGCGCCAACTGACCCAGAACATTCGCAACGCCTATCGGCGAGTTAATACCGATGTCCTGGTGATAGCGCAAACGCAGCAGTCTATTACCTCGGCACAAAGCAGATTAGATGCGACTGAACTGGGCGCTGAAGTCGGCACTCGCAATATCGTTGAGGTCTTACTTGCCCGAGAGAATCTCTTTCGAGCGCTGAGAACCTATGCCGATGCACGTTACACCTATGTGCTCGACAGCCTGTTTCTCAAACAGGTAGCAGGTATTTTAACGCCACAGGACATCATTGATTTAAATGACTGGTTGGAGGCGGATGGCTAACACTTCTGCCAAACCGAAACCTGGCTGACGATGTACTCGTATTTTCTGCGATGCTCACGAATCATGAACGGCAAATCTTCTTCATGTACTAATTCAAAGCCCTGGAGAATTTTTGCCATCGCAGCGAGTGTATCCTCGCTACCAAGACCATCAAGAAATTTATTTGGGTCGGTATACTGGCTCATCCAGGTGTTCGGTGACGCGATGACCAGTATCCCCCCGGACGCCAGATAGGTATTGGAGTTTACAAATTGCAGCAGGCAGGTGGCCGGGCTTGATAATCTGCACATCAGATTACTGAGCAGAATTGCATCAAAGCAGGCATGCCCAGAAAGCGATTTGGTGGCGACGATATCCATGGCATCGCCCTGCAAAAACCTGACTTTATTTCTTTCCACGTCCTCAGAAACAGTGGCGGTGAGCGTAGAGAAATAGTTTCCTGTTTCCCGTCGCTGATATTCAAGAGTGCCTTCCCGTTGCAGGATCTGCCCCACCTCGATAAAGGCCTCACTGTAATCGATAGCGAGGACTTCGTTAAAGGACCGGCTGAGCTCGAAACTTGCTCTCCCCACTGCACATCCCAGATCAAGCGCGCTGGTTTTGCCACTGGCATACTGATTCATCAGCTCGACCGTACGCTCTATCAGATTGGATGTTTCGGGGTGTCCTGCTCTGGCGGTAATTGCCTCGTCGCGCTGCTCCTCGCTGGAACCGTAGTGGAATAGTAAATACTGATTAACTAAGGCATCTGTCTCGTATTTGTCACCTCGCTCATTAACGTCATTGCTCAGGCTCTGGACGATCCTGAATCCGGCTTGCTGAAAGAAGTGCGGCCGAAAATGGAAACGCGACCAGATACTGGCTTCATCTCCTGTACTGATGAACGAACCACCCAGGATCATCTGGTGCTCACCATCGAAACAGGGTGTGCTGAAATCCGTATAGTAGGGATGGATTTCAAACTCCGGCAGCGGATTAAAAACGTCTTCACTCCATTGCCACACATTGCCAACCACGTCATGAAAACCCAGTACACTTGCCGGCAACGCATTTACTGGGGACTCGCCGCCATAAGCCAGATTGTGATTGATCTCCCGCTTATCCTGTTCCTGCATGACTGCATCGCACAATAGGGGGTGCCCACCAGCATCGTCTTTAAATGCAGCCTCCCAGTTATCTGATTGCATTGCCAGGTGCTCGCCTTCCCGCAGCAGACGAAAGCTGGAGTCTGATGCGTCCTGTGCCGCTAACCAGATACAGTAAGCTTTCGCCTCGTAGAAATTTACTATTGCCGGCCAATCCCATTGCATGTCGATTACTTCGAATGTCGTCCGGAGTCTGTAGCGGTGGGAGCCTGCAGGACCATCCTGCTTCCAGAAAGTCGGCCACTTTATATTGCGAAATTGCCGCCATGCCCAGCCAGTTTTGCTCCAGTACTTTGCATTCTCATAGCCTCCAGAACGCACGAACTGATAAAACTCGCCATTGCTGATTAAACACTTGCTGGCTTTAAACGACGGCACATGGCGCTGGTCTCTGCCATACTCATTGTCCCAACCAAAGCTTGGCCAGGTCCTTGGTTTGCCACGGCTGACAGTGCTTTCCTCTACCAATACCAATTCATTTTCATCCGGAAAATCTTTTCCCGCCTCAGGCTTTTCACTGTACCCCTCACTAAATTTACAGTCGCCAGGCCAGGCCGGTGGCTTTGTTACGTATTCAACTGGTAGCTCCCTAATGAGTACACTCGAGGTCTCCAGATGAATACGCTCATGCTCAAATCCCATGGCTAATGCCCAGGAGGGCCTATCCTGAGTTACCGGCTCAGCAAAAACCGGGTGTTTAATTATGAGGTCCTTGATCAATTTATAAACCTCATCGCGGTAGCTGCGAACCTCGTCCATCGGCGGCCAGGTGAAATTATCCTCTTCTCGCAGGTCGTCCCAGTTCATTTCATCTACTCCTACTTCAAACAGGAGTTCAAAATGCTGATTAACAGGCTGCTCAAGCAAGCCACTCACTAGCAGCTTGTTCACATAGAAACAAACCGGGTGTGCATAGTAAAAGATCATCGGGTGGCGGGTCTTGTGGTAAGGGCGCCTGTAGTACGCCTCGTTACCAACAAGCGATGAGAACAGCAGCTCGGTTAGTGCCCAGGTGTTTTCAAAATAATCCAGTATGGCCTCGCGGCCGGATAGCAGGTTCAGAAGCGGCATCGAACTTAGTGGCTCAGTACCGTCGCCTGAATTTTTTCCCCTATCCGAAGAATCCTGACCCGTATCTGCGGCGGATTTAGTTTTTTGTAAAACTCCCATTTCTCTATACTCTCCCCAGAGCGAAACCTAACTCTATCAAATTCACCACCAGCAAATCAAAGCGCCGGTAACAATTAAGATTCAGGCTCTGCTATGTATTCGATTGTAGCGGGTTCAAGCAACACCTTGGGTAATGTACACTGTCACCCGGGCTGTGTTGCCGTTCTGGACAGTGAAATAGAGTACGGTTCAACATCACGATGGTCGAAATTTTCTATTCTTTTCACGTCCAGCAAGCGCGACATTCCCTCCTGCACACCCCTTGGGTCTGATTGGCTGGAGGGAAAATTCCGCTCACTGGTCTTTACGGTGCTGAATTCACACAGAAGCAGCATTCAGGAAAATGTCGGGGGACAACTTGCAAAGCAAACTACCCAATGTCGGCACCACCATATTCACCGTCATGTCGAAAATGGCACAGGATCATGGTGCCTTGAATTTATCCCAGGGTTATCCCGATTTCGATTGCCCGGAGCGTTTGAAAGAGCTGGTCAATCAATATTTACATGATCGCAAGAATCAGTACCCACCAATGACAGGTATACCCCTTTTACGTCAGGAAATAGCAAAAAAAGTCAGCGCTTACTATGGTTTTACTGCTGATCCGGAAACGGAAGTAACAGTCACATCAGGAGCCACTGAGGCGCTATTCGATGCCATACATGCCACGGTAACAAGCGGTGATGAGGTAATCGTTTTTGACCCGGCGTACGACTCCTATGTTCCAGCGATCGCTCTGGCCGGAGCGAAAGCGATCCATATCCCCCTGTTGCTGCCCGACTACGCAGTAGACTGGAGTCGGGTCGAAGACTCGATTTCCGATAAAACCCGATTGATCATAATAAACACGCCACACAATCCCTGTGGCTCAATCTTGCAACAGGAAGACCTGGACAGTCTCGCAACGCTTATTCATGATCGTCCTATTTATGTGCTCTCGGATGAGGTCTATGAGCACATGGTTTACGATGGCAATATGCACCACAGTGTGCTTTGCCATGAGGAATTAGCGAAGAAGAGTTTTGCGGTATTCTCATTCGGCAAAACCTACCATGCAACCGGCTGGAAACTTGCCTACTGTGTTGCCGCAGAGAAGTTGAGTGCCGAATTTCGGAAGGTACATCAGTTCGTAACCTTTACAACATCCAGTTTCGTGCAATATGCCATTGCAGACTTTCTGCAGGAGTGTCCTGAGCACGCACAGGAGCTAGCGCAATTTTACCAGGCTAAAAGAGACCTGTTCTGCAGCTTGCTAGCGGACTCGAAATTCCGCTTCACTCCCTCTTCAGGTACTTACTTCCAATTGGTTGACTACGGTGAAATCAGTAACAGGAGTGATGTAGATTTTGCCAACTATCTCACTCAGAAAAAAGGCGTGGCCGCTATTCCGTTGGCCCCTTTTTATGAGTCCCCTCCCGCGACTACAATCATTCGTTTCTGTTTCTGCAAGGATGACTCCACCCTGGAACGCGCTGCAGAAATCCTGTGCAATATTTAGATGGATGATCTGGACTTAACACAACTGGCCACGGACATAAAAACCTGGGGATCAGATCTTGGCTTCCAGCAGCTTGCCATTAGTAATATTGACTTATCCAGCTACAAGCCGTTACTCCATTCCTGGTTGAGCAAAAACTTCCACGGTGTAATGAACTATATGGCACAACACGGCGAGGCCCGGTGTCACCCGGAGCAATTACTGCCTAGCACCATTCGGGTGATTTGTGTACGGATGGATTACGACAATAACGAGCCCCGGTCGCTCGAGCCGCTTGATATCAGAGACAAAGCCTATATCTCGCGGTACGCGCGAGGCCGGGATTACCACAAGCTAATCAGAAAGCGCTTACAGAAACTGGCTGGCAAAATCGAAGCGGTGGTGGGCTCGTTCGGCTACAGGGCTTTTGTGGATAGTGCGCCGGTACTGGAACGCGCCCTGGCGGAGAAATCCGGATTGGGCTGGATAGGTAAGAACACCATGCTAATCAACAAGCAAGCGGGATCCTGGTTTTTTCTAGGCGAGCTGTTTACCGATATCCCCCTACCTGTTGATGAAGCCGCGTCAACGCATTGCGGAAGTTGCAGCGCTTGCCTGGATGTTTGTCCAACCAACGCGTTTGTAAAGCCCAATTTACTCGATGCCACCCGCTGCATATCCTATCTGACGATTGAGCTCAGGACATCAATTCCCGAGCAATTCAGAAAGCCGCTGGGCAATCGCATCTTTGGCTGCGATGACTGCCAATTGGTGTGTCCCTGGAATAAATTTTCCAGCCCCTCCAATGAAGACGACTTTAAGCCCCGGCACAATTTTGATGATGCAGATCTGGTTGATCTGTTTGGCTGGTCGGAAGAGGAGTTTTTGGAGAAAACAGCCGGATCACCAATCAGAAGAATAGGTTACGCATGTTGGCTAAGGAATATTGCAGTGGCGCTGGGTAACGCGCCGCGAACTGACAAAATTATTTTGGCACTGGAGGCGAAAAAAAACCATGCGTCTGCTTTGGTTGGGGAACATGTGGAGTGGGCACTTGCTCAGCATGGTTTCTGAGCTAGATGGTAGCCGCTTGAGGTAATTAGATCTAACAGGAGCTGTGAATCTTCCGGATTTATGGGATTGGGCCTGGCAGTTGTAGCTAGTTGATGCGTGTATCGGGGATTGGGGAGGGGGTACTGTTTTTCCGTTCCTATGGGCCAGGGATGGCCCAACGGAACAAAAAAACAAACCCCTGTTCCAAGCTTGCGTCCTACACGCTTGGCACCAACAACAAAACCTGAAGATCAGGGGCTCTGACCCTCTCGAGCGGCCTCTTGCCCTTTAAACATCAATAAAATGCTCCCGGTAATATCGCAGCTCCTCAACCGAATCCTTAATGTCTTCCATTGCCTGGTGCGTGCCTTGCTTAGTCAGGTTCTTGAGAATATCGGGCTTCCATCTGCGTACCAGCTCCTTGATCGAGCTCACGTCGAGGTTGCGGTAATGAAAAAATGCTTCGAGCTCTGGCATGCCACGAGCCATGAAGCGCCGGTCCTGGCAAATACTGTTGCCACAAAGGGGGGACACACCTGGTGCAGAATATTGATGCAGAAAATCCAGGGTTTGGCGCCCTGCCTCAGTCTCATCGATTGTGCTTGATTTCACTCTTTCAATAAGACCCGATGCACCATGGTGCTTCTGGTTCCATTCGTCCATGCCCTCCAATGCAGCATCGGGCTGCTTGATCGCCAGAATGGGACCCTCGGCAAGGATATTTAAATCTGCATCGGTAACCAGCGTTGCAATTTCGATGATCAGGTCGCTTTCCGGAATCAGTCCGGTCATTTCCAAATCCAGCCAAATGAGATTCAGGTTTTTATCCATAAGTCACTCTCACATGTAGCGTCTTGCGGCTGATGCCGCATTGTGCAGGGATTGTAGCAGAGCCATCCAGCCTAGATATAGTGGGCTCAATCCAGAATATAGCTAGCGCATTTCCGTAGGGGGGGGGCAGGGGTTTTCTGTCTTCATAGTCACCGCGTTGTGCAATAATCAATTTGACACGGAGATCAGCCCTACTTATGAGCAAACGCAAGCTAAGCAAACAACAGAAATCTCGCATTGCTCAAAACCAACAAAGCCGGCAATCTCAACCAAGTGATCCCGGGGCGAATCCTCCATCTGGTCAGTTGGGACCGGAATCCAGTGGACTGGTTATCAGCCACTTCGGCCAACAGTTGGAGGTGGAACCAACTTCACTCGAAACCACGGATCGGTTATTTCGCTGCTACCAACGCGCCAATCTACCCTCACTGGTCACTGGTGACAGAGTGATCTGGCAGCAGGATGGACCAGATAGTGGTGTCATCGTCGCATTAGACTCGAGACAAAATGTGTTAAGTCGACCCAATAGCCAGGGCGAACTAAAGCCCATCGCCTCAAATATAGATCTGGTAATGGTAGTTATTGCACCCGTGCCAGAACCTTTTGCAAACCTGGTGGACCGCTATCTGGTCGCCATCGAAAGCCTGGAACTACAGCCGATTGTGTTAGCGAACAAACTGGACTTGATTGACAGCCAAAACGACACAAAAATTGTCAGTATGCTGTCTATGTACAAAAAAATTGGCTATGAAGTACTGCAGGTTTCAGCCCTGGATGGCTCGGGCATGGATGCGCTAGCTCGCGTGCTAAAGTCCAGGACTGGCGTATTCGTAGGGCAGTCTGGGGTTGGTAAGTCCTCACTTATTAATGCCCTGGGGGCAGAAGCCCGGGCTGAAACCGGTGCGCTTTCCACTGGTAAGGAGAAGGGGACACACACCACCACAACCGCTAAACTGTTTCATTTAAAAGACTGTAATTTGATAGATTCGCCTGGTATTCGTGATTTTTCACTTTGGCATATAAGCGGCGATCAACTGTTTAACGGTTTCATTGAATTCGCAAAATTTGCCGGACAATGCAAATTCAGAGACTGCTCTCACCAAAGTGAACCAGGTTGTGTCTTGCAAGAAGCTGTCGAGCAGGGAGAGATAATTGCAGATCGTCTTGAAAGCTATTTACACATAAAGCAAACATTAGCGAGTCGCTAGCGTAAAATGAATCGCTGTTAAAACCACTTCTGGAAATTTAATGCGTGCACTGGATCTACCTCTGATTATCGAGATAGCCGATTTGGTCAGACTCATCCCCAATGAGAAATTGCTCATAATTGCCGTCTGCCAACGAGACGTTTTTGAGACTCAACATATACCCAATTCCGTTTTGATAGAACCCGCCGAACTAGTCGGTGGCGTAAAACCGAGTACGGGTAAATTGCCAGATTCTCAGAAGTTGAAACAGGTTTTTTCCAGAGTTGGCTTACAGCAAAAACGTCATGTAATCGCATACGACGATGAAGGCGGCGGATGGGCAGGTAGATTAATCTGGACTCTCGATGTTCTCGGTCACCAGAATTACTCTTTCCTCAATGGAGGACTGGTGGCTTGGGCAGGTGAAGGATTCCAACTCGAAAGCGGGGCTGTCACCCCTACCAGTACGGACTATGAAGTGACAATTGACAGACGGGTAATTGCAGATATGCAGGGGGTACTGGAGGGGATAGGCAATCCGGACAATATTATCTGGGATGCCAGAACTGCGCAGGAGTTTGCTGGCACCAAACAAACGGCTTTACGTAATGGCCATATTCCAGGGGCAGTGAACCTGGACTGGTTGGATACGATGGATAGAAATAATTACCTCAGGCTCCTTCCCTTACCAGAATTGGAAGCAAAACTGGCCCAATTGGGTGTCACAAAGCAAAAATGTGTCACTACTCATTGTCAGACACACCACCGCTCAGGATTGACTTATTTGGTTGGAAAAGCGCTGGATTTGAACATAAAAGCCTATGACGGCTCCTGGTCTGAGTGGGGAAATCACCCAGACACACCAGTTGAAAAATAGCATGTCGAGTCTTTTTGTAGCGCTACAATATCTGCTTCCACAACACCTTCTGTCCCGCTTTATTGGAGTTTTTGCCAGCAGTAAGCGCTTGAAAACCCTGCTAATTAAGAGCTTTATTCGACGCTATGGAGTAAATATGGGCGAAGCCTTGATTGAAGACCCTGAGCGCTACTCCAGCTTCAATGAGTTCTTCACACGTGAACTAAAACCCGGTGTTCGCCCTTTGGCGAACGGCTCCAATGCGGTTTTCTGTCCGGCCGATGGGGCCATTAGTCAAATTGGCGATATCAATAAGGATCAGCTACTCCAGGCCAAGGGCAAGCACTATTCGGTTAGCGACTTGCTCGGTGGCGATATGGAATGGGCGGTTAGGTTTTATGACGGTTGCTTTGCCACGATTTATTTATCCCCCCGCGATTATCACAGAGTGCATATGCCGGTCTCAGGCCAACTGCAGAAAATGCTGTATATCCCGGGGAAACTATTCTCCGTAAATCAGGTGACGGCCAATTCTGTTGCCAATTTATTTGCCCGCAACGAACGCGCAGTCTGCCTGTTTAGCACAGAAGCAGGGCCCATGGCGGTAATATTAGTCGGTGCTATGATAGTGGCTGGAATAGATACGGTATGGTCTGGTCAGGTATGCCCAGGCGCTGGCAAACGGCAAATCAGGATCAGTGATTACAGGGATAACACGCCACCTATTTCAATTTCCGGCGGAGATGAAATGGGCCGTTTTCGGCTGGGCTCAACTGCCATTGTATTGTTTGAGCCCGGTGCGGTGAGCCTGGACAACTCATTGGAATCCGAAGCGCCAGTCCGAGTGGGCCAACTGCTGGGAAACATTACAAGTAACTAAAACGGACCCCTACTATGCAACAAGACGAATTAAAGCGAGCAGTGGCCAAAGCGGCTTTTGACTACGTAAAATCAATGTTGGAAGACGACACCATTATTGGAATTGGTACCGGTTCCACAGTTAATTTTTTCATTGAGGAACTGGGTCAGATAAAGCATTTAATCAATGGCACTGTCGCTAGTTCTGAAGAGTCTGCCACTCGCCTTAAGGGTCTTAACATTCCGGTTTTCGACCTCAACAGCGCCGGGGAAGTCGCCGTCTATGTAGATGGTGCTGATGAAGCGAATGAGCATCTGCAACTGATCAAGGGGGGTGGCGCTGCGCTTACCCGAGAGAAGATAATTGCTGCAGTGGCCAGGGAGTTCGTCTGTATTGCAGATGAATCGAAGTTAGTACCGGTACTGGGCAAGTTCCCTCTGCCAGTGGAAGTCATCCCCATGGCCCGGAGCTATGTAGCCAGGGAAATTGTGAAGCTCGACGGCGATCCGGTCTATCGGGAAGGCTGCACAACCGACAATGGAAACCACATTCTGGATATCTATAATCTGGAAATTCTGCAACCGAGAGAGTTGGAGCAAACTTTAAATGAGATAACCGGAGTGGTTACCAATGGCCTGTTTGCTGTGCGTCCTGCGGACCGACTAATTCTGGGCACAAAAGAGGGCATCAGAACCTGCCTGCCTTAAAGCACGGCTATTTCGGTTCAGCGCACACCTAAAATGCTTCTGGCAAACTCTGGTGCTTCCTCAACCCGGTTCCGATACAGCTTGGCCCGAGGTCTCAATTTTTATGTGTTTGCCACAGGTCTAGGCTGGGAAAACTAAAGCGGATTTACGTTATCCGCCTGGGGACCTTTCTGGCCTTGAGTTACTTCCATTGTTACTTTTTGGCCTTCATGAAGTGTTCTTCTTCCAGATCCATTGATTGCGCTAAAATGGACAAATACATCCTTACCGCCTTCCTGTTCAATGAAACCAAAACCTTTCTCGTCGTTAAACCACTTAACGGTACCCTCAACTAACTCTGACATATTACTCTCTTGCGTTAAAAATTTTTAAACAAACTGGTAGCAACACCAATCCGGCGGTCAATATCGACCGATCTTGCAGTGTACGCCTATCAGTGTGTAGATGGAATCTGTAATTGTCAGCAATTGTAACTGAATTGCTTTTTCTGAAAACCTTAACCTCAAGCGCTTGCGCTGCCCGCTAGCAGGACTTACATATTGGCTATTTGCCAGGCAGAATCCGCTTTGATGACAATGCAATGGACAAAATAGGCCAGCGCTGATTTCAGACGCCAGTATACCTTCGGGATTAGCAATTGATTAAGGCTCACTTAAATCTAACAGCGCGGGCTAGCCCGCATATTTCACAAAGGCGCTGGAAATCTCTGTCCAGGCCCTGCGATATAACGGATTGAAGTGTTCTTATCAAACACACTAGATATTGTGAATCGCTGATCGGTTTTCTGAAAAATCTGGCGTTGCATTTTAGCCCATCTCCCTTGAGCCTTGGAATCACCAAGGCTTGGCTGGAGATAAGCAAAACTGCTTAGCCAGATTTCCCAGAAAATCCGATCCCTTCATGAAATATGCGGGCTAACCGTTCATTACATTTCTGACTGATTGCTCTTTAATATCTCATCGAGCACGGAGAAAACCTTGTTTCTGTACTCAGGCAACTCATTAACCAGGTGATGCCGCGCTCCAGCTATCATATAGGTCTTTGCGGCCGGGAATTTTTGCTGCAGTTTTGGTAAATTGTATTGCCAGTCAACCGTGCCGTCTCCGCTCCCCTGTATTATATGCAGCAGCTGATTCGATTGGGGAGCCTTTCTGAACCGGTTCTGATAGTGAATCATTGCGTCAATCCAGTCGGCCGACAGATAACGGCTCTGCAATTGGTCATGATGCTGAAGAAATTGAAGAAATTCCTTGTCGTGACTATTGACAGAAAATTTGCGGCTCGTGGAATTGGTAAATCGGCGCGTCAGTAAAAAAAGAAGTTTGTTTCTTCTCCAGTGACGTGGCCGCAGCAGTGGACCCAATACCACAACATGCTCAAAAGTGTAGGTGGCGATCAAGTCGCTGCTTAGCAGTGTATCGATAATCACCGCCCCACCCGTACTCTGCCCAATCAAACTCCAGGGTTTATTCACAAGCTGGCTCTCGGCCAGGCACAGGCAATCAACCAGCGCTTTGGTGTATTGAGCGAAGGAATCGATGCTGCCTACTGTACCACTGGACAGACCGTGGCCCGGGAGATCCAGGATTACCACAGCCAGCCCCTGTTGCAAACACTGTCTTATCAGGTGGCCATAGATGCCCGCATGGTCGAAGTAGCCATGCAGGAGAAATGCTGTCCCTTTCTGCTCGGTACCAGGCACGGAAAAGTACTGGCACACCAGTTGAAACGATCTGCTTTCAATCGTGCCAAAAACGTGGTGTACCGGTGTGTCGAAAGCTGAAAAACTTAGCCCGTAGTGCGCTTTGTACTGTTGTAGCAGGGGGCTATCGTCTGCTGCCATTGTGGGATTAGATAGACCGAACCGTATTGGCGCAAGACTGTCTCTTAACTGGCTGGCATTCTCTCTAGTAAACATGGGAACTCATTTCCTGGAGAACGCTACATCGCAATTCTTTGCAGCTCCAGAGATTAGCCAAGACAAAAGCACTGCTCGAAAAACTGCAAGTATTTAAGATTTGGCATAGGTATGGACCATTTCTTCCAGACTATAGACCTTTTTGATATTTGAAATCTGTCCGGCGCAGCCAAACGCTTCGAGCCGTTCTTTGACTATCGCTTTCATCGCATTGATAGTCGGTATGAGAAATTTTCTGGGATCAAATTCTGCTTTGTTTTCAGCCAGAAATTTCCGCACGGCCCCGGTCGATGCCAGACGCAAATCAGTATCGATGTTGACCTTGCGCACGCCATGTCTTATTCCCTCCTGGATTTCCTCCAAGGGAACGCCATAGGTTTCCGGAATTTCACCGCCGAACTCGTTAATTACAGCCAGCCAATCCTGAGGCACAGAGGACGAGCCGTGCATAACCAGATGAGTTGCGGGAATCTTGACATGAATTTCCTTAATTCGCTCGATGGCCAGGATGTCTCCCGTCGGTGGGCGGCTGAACTTGTAAGCACCATGACTGGTGCCTACTGCGATAGCAAGCGCATCCACTCCGGTAGCCTCGACAAAGTCGGCAGCTTCTTCCGGGTCCGTGAGCAATTGGGCCATGGATAGTTGGCCCTCCGCGCCGCTACCATCTTCCTCGCCTGCCATGCCGGTTTCCAGCGAACCCAGGCAGCCGATTTCACCTTCTACGGAAACGCCACAGGCATGGGCCATGTCCACCGTTGTTTTGGTGACACGAACATTGTAATCGTAATCGCTCGGCGTCTTGCCGTCCTCACCGAGAGAGCCATCCATCATCACCGAGGAAAAACCCAATTGAATCGAGCGCTGGCAAATCGCAGGAGAGAAACCGTGGTCCTGGTGCATAACGATCGGGATGTGAGGAAATTCCTCTATTGCTCCCTGTATCAGGTGTTTGAGAAAATTAGACCCGGCATACTTTCTCGCACCAGCGGATGCTTGCAAAATCACCGGGCTGTTTAGTTCGCTAGCCCCTTCCATAATGGCCCGAATCTGCTCAAGATTGTTTACATTGAACGCCGGCACGCCGTAGCCGTTCTCCGCCGCATGGTCTAGTAATTGTCTTAAGCTGATGAGAGCCATTGCTAACCTCTTTGTCACTGTAATTAAAAGGGGGCAAAGTATGTTCTTTAGCCACTAAATCACTCGCCCCAATTCCAGAGAATTTCTACTCTGGCCCGACTACTTTTCAACTCGAAGAATTTCTACCGCTGGCAACTTCGCTCCCTTCACGAGTTCGAGAAATGCACCACCGCCGGTAGAAATATAAGAAATTTTCTCAGTTATTGAAAACTTATCTATGGCCGCAATCGTTTCACCACCACCAGCGAGTGAGAATCCTGTGTTCTCAGCAATCGCCCGTGCCACCGCTTGCGTTCCATGGGAGAACTGATCGAATTCGAACACTCCCAACGGACCATTCCAAATAATGGTATTCATACTACCTATTAATTCAGCAAAACTCACGGCGGTTTGTGGGCCGATATCCAAGATCATATCATCCGTTGCGACATCGCCAACCAGTTTGGTCTCTGGCTGCGCGGCGGCGGAAAATTCCCTGGCAACAACCACGTCAATCGGAAGTGGAATCGTGGCTCGTTCCAGGAGCGACTCTGCTGTCCCCACCAACTCAGGCTCATAGAGCGACCTGCCAACAGCAAATCCGGCTGCAGCCAGGAACGTATTGGCAATGCCTCCACCGACAATCAGCTGATCGACCTTATCGGTCAGGTTTTCCAATACCTGTAACTTGCTGGAGACTTTTGCTCCACCAACAACTGCCAGCATCGGTCGCTCAGGGTTTTCCAGCGCACGGCCGATGGCCTCCAGCTCGCCAGACAGCAGCGGGCCGGCACAGGAATTTGGCGCAAATTTAGCCACGCCGTGGGTACTGGCCTGCGCCCGATGGGCTGTGCCAAATGCATCCATTACAAACACATCGCACAGTATTGCATAGCGCCGTGCCAGCTTATCGTCATTGCCTTTCTCACCGGCATTAACACGGACATTCTCTAACAGGATTACTTCATCGCCTTGCGGCATGGCATGGCCTGGATTCTGCAGATAATCTGGTACCAGCCTGACCGGACAATCTAACAACTCTGCCAGCCTGTTTGCCACCGGATGCAATGAAAACTCTGCCTGTTCGGCAACTGGCTTGCCTTCCTCCGGTCGCCCCAGATGGGACATCAAGATTACGCTCGCCCCTGCCCGTTTGGCCTGCTCTATGGTGGGCAAGGCAGCCCGGATACGAGTGTCATTGCCGATTTTTCCCTCTACAAGGGGAACATTCAGGTCTTCACGAATCAACAGGCGTTGTCCGGCAATATCCAGCTCTTCCATTCCAGGTAATGTCATTTCAGTTCATGCCCTTGTCACTAATCTCTTTGCAGGTCTGTTAAGAGGCTCCGCGGTGCAGGTTTGCCAAGTGTTGAGCTACATCAAGCATGCGGTTTGCGTAGGCCCATTCATTATCGAACCAGACCAGCAATTTGACCAACTGCCTGCCAGCAACCCGGGTCTGATTCAAATCTACCACTGCTGAGCGCGGATCATGATTAAAATCGCAGGAAGCCAGGGGCTCATCTGTATAGCCCAGTACATTAGGCAGGATTCCCTCGCTGGCAGCTCGAATTGCCTCATTTACAGTATCTGCGGTACAGGATTCCTCCACCAGGATGCTGATATCCATGGCCGAAACATTGACCGTGGGAACTCGAACTGCCTGGGCCTCGAAGCGACCTGCCAGCTCGGGCAAGATGCGCTCAATTCCCCTGGCCAATTCAGTATCAACCGGAATGATTGATTGCACGGCACTGCGGGTTTTGCGCAGATCATTGTGATGCGAACTATCGATTACCGGCTGGTCGTTCATTGCGGAATGAATCGTCGTGATGACACCCGAGGCTACCCGAAATTTGTCATGTAATGCCTTAATTACGGGGACGACGCAATTGGTGGTACAGGAGGCGTTGGAAATAATCCTGTGGTTGGCGGACAAGTCCTGATGGTTGATGCCATAGATAACCGTGGCATCAACATCAGCCTCGGCAGGTTGGGAGAACAGCACTGTTTGAGCACCATTGCCAAGGTGCTTTTCCGCAGAAATTCTGTCGGTAAACGAGCCACTGCACTCCATCACCAGATCAATTGCCGATTCCCGCCACGGCAGTGCATCAAGCACTGGCTGGTTAGTAATACTTATCGGATCCTTATTGACCAACAGCAGCTTGCCCTTTGCCTCCACGGACCCTAAAAATCGTCCGTGTGTGCTGTCGTACCGCGTAAGATGGGCCAGGGTTCGAATATCAGCCAGATCATTAATTGCAACTATGCGTAAATCGGCATAATTGGCAGACTCATAGAAAGCGCGCAGGACACAGCGGCCGATGCGGCCATAGCCATTAATTGCGATGCGATACGGCATAGTCAAACTACCAAAAATTCAGGCGACCAAATAAAAAGGCGGCACGTTTTAGAAGGACTTGGCAGTTTCTACCACCTTGGCCACAGTAAAACCGAAGTGTTCCATTAGCACAGCGCCTGGAGCTGATTCTCCGAAGGATTGCATACCGATTACCTTGCCATCCAGCCCAACAAGCCCACGCCAGTAATCTGCTGCCGCGGCCTCCACAGCCAGTCGTTTGCGTACCACTGCGGGCAGGACCTGCTCCTGATAGTCAGTATCCTGTTGTTCGAAGGTATCGACGCTGGGCATTGAAACTAATCTGGCTTTTACGCCCTCCTCGTGCAAGGTGGAGGTAGCTTGCTGGCAGATTTCTACTTCCGATCCCGTGGCAATAATGATTACCTCAGGCGTGCCATCACAGTCCCTGAGGATATAGGCGCCTCTGGCAATATCATCGACCTGTGCAGCAGATCGCTCCTGATGCGTGACTGTCTGCCGGGAGAAGACCAGTGCACTCGGTCCTTCCTGTTTCTGAATAGCCGCTTTCCAGGCCACCGCCGTTTCTACCGCATCACAGGGGCGCCAGACAGACATATTGGGGGTTTGTCGCAGACTGGCCAGTTGTTCTATCGGCTGATGGGTCGGGCCATCCTCTCCCTGCCCGATGGAATCATGGGTATAGACAAGAATATTTTGCTGTTTCATCAGCGCCGCCATCCGCGCCGCATTACGAGCATATTCCATGAATACCAGGAAAGTTGCCGTGTAGGGAATAAATCCGCCGTGCAAGGCGATACCCGTGGCAATGGCGGTCATACCAAATTCGCGCACTCCATAGTAAACATAATTCCCGTCCGCACTCTCACTAATCGGCGAGCTGCCAGACCACATGGTGAGATTGGATCCGGTCAGGTCGGCCGAGCCACCGATTATCTCCGGTAATAATCGGGCATAGGTTTCGATACAGTTCTGTGAAGCTTTACGGCTGGCGAGTGACTCTGCCGCCGCCTGGCTCTTTTGAATAAACTCATTAGCCTTACGTTCAAAGTAACCGGGTAGCTGACCTTTTAACCGTCTCACCAGCTCCATTGCCAGGTCGGGATAATCCTCTTCGTATACCGCCAGTTTTTCTTTCCAGGCTGATTCGGTGACAAAGCCTTTCTCCGTTGCATCCCAGTGCTGTTTTATCTGCTCCGGAATCACGAATGGCTCGTGGGGCCAATCCAGGGCTTCACGGGTGGCTGCTACTTCCTCTTCTCCAAGTGGACTGCCATGACTCGATGCAGTTCCCTGTTTTTTGGGTGAGCCAAAGCCTATGATCGTCTTGCAGCTAATCAATGTTGGCTTGCCGGTTTCCTCTTGAGCCTGTTGGATTGCCACGGCGATCTGCTGCGGGTCGTGGCCATCTACAGATAATACTTGCCAGCCATAGGCTTCGAAGCGCTTGGCCGTATCATCGGCAAACCACGCCTCGATCTCGCCATCGATTGAAATGCCATTGTCATCGTAATAGACGATCAATTTGCCCAATTTGAGTGTCCCCGCCAAAGAGCACACCTCGTGGGAGATGCCCTCCATCAGGCAGCCATCACCTGCAAAAACATGCGTGTGGTGGTCTATAACTTCGTGACTGTCCCGATTAAATTGGGCAGCCAGCGTTTTCTCTGCAATGGCCATACCCACAGCATTGGCCAGCCCCTGTCCCAGCGGACCGGTGGTTGTCTCTACTCCGGGGGTATAAGCATATTCAGGATGGCCGGGAGTTTTTGAGCCGAGCTGGCGAAAGTTTTGAATGTCATCGATGGATAAATCATAGCCGCTAAGATGCAATAAAGAGTAGATCAGCATCGAGCCGTGGCCATTTGACAGAATAAACCGGTCACGGTTAAACCAGTTGGGGTTACCGGGATTGTGCTTTAGGAAATTATTCCATAGAACCTCGGCTATGTCGGCCATTCCCATGGGTGCGCCGGGATGACCCGAACGTGCCTTTTGTACGGCATCCATGCTCAGGGCACGAATTGCATTAGCACAGTCTTTACGTGACGCACTGCTGTTGGACATAAACCGAAACTCCTGTTGAAACCGATTTTACTCGTTGACTGCTTTCTTTCGCCTTATCGATGCCGCAATCCTGGCCTCGGGGTTTTAAGTTCACTAACCAGGCAGGGTCAGCCAATTTTTGACGGCAGGTATTTTCCCGCACCTTAAACTAATAAGCTACTTGAATTATTGGGTCAACGTCCTTGAGTAGGGAATATCACGGTTGCTGTGGACGTTGAACACAGGCACTCTATATCAAAATATATTGATATAGATTTGAATGTTTGCCCGCTACCTGTTAGCCTAGCACTTCCCTGCTTTCCGGAATCGAAGACCTATGGCTGCTGCAGCCCTTAAGGCCAATCCAGCGCCTGCCATGGTGCAAACCGATCAGCTTGCCGTGTTGTGTAAGGCATTGGCCGATAATCTGCGCCTGAAAATTCTTAGATTACTGAAAAGTGAGTCTTTTGGCGTCCTTGAGCTTTGCCATATTCTCGATATCAAGCAGTCGCTGTTAAGCCACCATCTAAAGATCCTCTCCACAGCAGATTTGCTAACGACAAGACGAGAGGGCAATTCAATTTTTTACCGCCGCTTGCTATTGGTGATCTCGGATCCTTTCCTGTCTATCAAACGCAGCTTGTTCGACAATATCGACTGCTTGCCATTGCCAGATGATCAGCTGAAAAGAATACGATTTGTTCATCTGGAGCGTTCCCGACTATCGCTGAGTTTTTTCAACCGCAATGCCGACAAGTTCCGGGAGAAGCAGGGACTGATCACCGAATATACCCACTATGCTAAAAATCTGCTGGACCTGCTCGATGCTCTTGCGCTGGATACCGGAAAAACTGCTATGGAAGTCGGCCCGGGAGAGGGTGAGCTTCTGGCACAACTCGCCACTCAATTCGAACGAGTTATTGCGGTGGATAATTCAAAAGAGATGCTGGAGCGAGCAAAAAACTGTATTGCTTCCGCGCAACGCACCAATGTGCAATTCATATTGGGAGACACGACTGTCGCGAAGAAAAAGAATCGTTCTGACCTGCTCATCTTTAATATGGTGCTGCATCACATTTCCTCTCCGGCCAAGACTTTTAAAGAGGCCAGTGAAATACTTAATCCCGGCGGCACGTTGCTCATTGTCGATTTGTGTCCCCATGACCAGGACTGGGTGAGAGAGTCCTGCGGCGATATCTGGCTGGGTTTCGATGAGAACGATCTATGTCTGTGGGCCGAAAAAGCAAACTTGTCGGTTGATCAAAGTTCGTATCTGGGATTAAGAAACGGTTTCCAAATTCAAATGCGCCTGTTTAGCAAGTCTGCACAGCTTGCCCCTTGAATGCTAACGGAATTATCAGTGTTAATTTTTTGTACTACTAGTTTATGAAAGGAATAGAGTAATGACTGAAACAAGCTTGTTTACTTCAGAGTCGGTATCTGAGGGTCACCCGGACAAAATGGCGGATCAAATTTCCGATGCCATCCTCGATGCCCTCCTGGAGCAAGACCCGGCCTCTCGTGTGGCCTGCGAAACCATGATCAAAACCGGCATGGTGGTAGTCGCTGGCGAAATAACTACCGAGGCGTATGTGGATATCGAAGCTGTTGTCAGAGGCGTAGTCAACGATATTGGCTATAACAACTCCGAAAGCGGGTTTGACAGCAATACTTGTGCAGTACTCAACGCTATTGGGAAACAGTCTCCGGATATCGCAATGGGTGTTGATGAGACAGACGACCATGAGCAGGGTGCCGGTGATCAGGGGTTGATGTTTGGCTATGCAACCAACGAAACGGATGTGTTAATGCCAGCACCTATTACTTATTCTCATTTGCTGGTGAAGCGCCAGTCTGAAGTTCGAAAGAATGGCACTCTGCCCTGGTTAGAACCCGATGCGAAGAGCCAGATAACCTTTCGCTATGAAGATGGCAAACCGGTAGCCATCGATGCTGTGGTGTTATCGAGCCAGCATAGAGCGGAAATTTCTCTCGGTGATCTGCAAGAAGCCGTCATGGAAGAGATCATCAAACCTGTACTGCCGGGGGAATGGGTAAATGCCGACACCAAATACTTCATTAATCCAACCGGCCGCTTCGTTATTGGTGGTCCCCATGGAGATTGTGGACTGACCGGTCGAAAAATTATAGTCGATACCTATGGCGGCATGGCAAGGCACGGCGGGGGAGCCTTTTCTGGCAAGGATCCTTCCAAAGTCGATCGCTCTGCTGCCTATGTTGCCCGTTATGTAGCAAAGAACCTAGTAGCGGCTGGTATTGCAGAACGCTGTGAAATTCAACTCTCTTACGCAATTGGTGTAGCTGAGCCTACATCGATAAGTGTTGAATGCTTTGGCGCTGCCAAAATAACTAACGATAAAATTGTTGCGCTGATTCGAGAGCACTTCGAATTACGACCGAGAGGTTTGATCAAGATGCTGGATCTGATCAAGCCTATTTATCAGTCGACCGCTGCCTACGGACACTTCGGTCGGGAAAATGAAGGCTTCAGTTGGGAAGAGACAGACAAGGCGGCGGCTTTGAAAGAAGCGGCTGGTTTATGAGACTAACGGGATAACTGAAATGAATAATCTATCTTTACAAGAGCAAGACAATGCAATCGCTGACTATAAAGTTGCCGATATTAGTCTGTCTGATTTTGGTAGAAAGGAAGTCACGCTGGCAGAAGCAGAGATGCCTGCACTGATGGCTCTACGTGAAAAATACGCCACAGACAAGCCGCTGGCAGGGGCAAAGATCCTGGGCTGTATACACATGACCGTACAAACGGCGGTGTTAATAGAAACCCTGATTGCATTAGGTGCTAAAGTCAGGTGGTCTTCCTGTAATATTTTCTCAACCCAGGACCATGCTGCGGCCTTTATGGCGGCCGAAGGTGTTGCCGTTTACGCCTGGAAGGGTCAGACCGAAGAAGAAGGGGCGTGGTGTATAGAGCAGACAATCCTGCAGGACGGAAAGCCCTGGGATGCCAATATGATTCTGGATGATGGGGGTGATTTAACGGCGATGGTGCATGAAAAGTATCCGCAAATGCTGGACGGCATCCATGGTATTACAGAGGAAACAACCACCGGTGTGCATCGCCTGATGGAAATGCTGGAGGAGGGCTCACTGAAGGTTCCTGCAGTCAATGTAAACGACTCGGTTACCAAATCGAAAAACGATAACAAATACGGCTGCCGGCATAGCCTTAACGATGGCATCAAGCGCGGTACCGATATGTTACTGTCGGGCAAGCATGCGCTGGTCATTGGCTACGGTGATGTTGGCAAGGGCTCTGCGCAGAGTCTTCGGCAGGAGGGCATGATTGTAAAGATTGCAGAGATAGATCCCATATGTGCCATGCAGGCCTGTATGGACGGCTTCGAAGTTGTTTCTCCCTATATTGATGGTGCCAACGACGGTTCTATTGATTCGATAAACGAGAGCTTGTTATCCAAACTGAACCTGATCGTTACCGCAACCGGCAACATCAATGTATGCGATAAAAACATGCTGCAAAAAGTGAAGTCCGGCGCCATCATATGCAACATTGGCCACTTCGATAACGAAATTGATACGCAATTTATGCGCGATACCTGGCAGTGGGAAACAATCAAGCCGCAGGTTCACAAGATTTTTCGATCTGGCGAAAGCGATAAGGATGACTATTTGATTTTACTTTCTGAAGGCAGATTAATTAATCTCGGCAATGCCACCGGTCATCCTTCAAGAGTAATGGATGGCTCTTTTGCCAACCAGGTTCTGGCGCAGATATTCCTGTTTGAACGAAAATTCGCCAACCAGTCTGAGGAAAATAAAATACACAGTTTAACTGTGGAAGTCTTATCCAAGCATCTCGATGAGGAAGTAGCGCAGTTAATGGTAAACGGTTTTGGTGGTGTGTTAACCCGATTGACTGAGGCCCAGGCCAGCTATATTAATGTGAGTGTCGACGGACCATATAAAACCGATAGTTACAAATATTAACGGGCAGTCTGTAGATGAGCCGCGGAAGGTAAATAGTTGAAAATACTTCTTAGCCTGTCCACTGGAACGATTCCCGTGAATTCTGCCTTTGTTTCTTAAACCAAAAAATTAAATGAATAAGACATCGGCCCCACAATTCAGTTTCGAATTTTTCCCGCCGCGAACACCGGTAGGGGAGACCAAACTGGATGCTGTTCACGCAGAACTCGCTGCCTTGGGGCCAGAGTTTTTTTCTGTCACCTATGGTGCCCGCGGTACTACCAAAGTGGGAACGCGGAAGATAGTTCTGCGCTTTAAAGCACTCGGATCAACGATGACACCCCATCTTTCGTTTGGCGGTTCGAGTGAACCGGAAGTAGAGCAATTGCTGGAAGAGTACCGAGCCGAAGGGATTGATCGTCTGGTAGTATTGCGTGGTGATATTCCATCTGATTCGAGTTCAACGGTTACATACCGTTATGCTTCCGAATTGGTGGAATTTATTCGCCTGAAGACCGGTGATCATTTTCATATCGATGTGGCCTGTTATCCGGAAATCCATCCGGAGTCTTCCAGTTACGATGCGGACATTGGTTTCTTCAAACAAAAAGTCGATGCCGGTGCAAACTCTGCAATTACCCAGTATTTTTATAACGCGGACGCCTATTTTAATTTTGTTGAGAATTGCGCCGCCATCGGAATGGATATTCCCATCGTGCCTGGCATTATGCCCATTACCAACTTTGCCAATCTGTCACGCTTCAGCGTTAACTGTGGCGCAGAAATCCCACGCTGGATTTCTCAGCGGGTAATGGCATTCGGTGAGGATCAAAAATCCATCAGTGCATTTGGCATAGATGTTGTCACCCGACTATGTGAGCGTTTAAGGGAAGGCGGCGCACCAGGCTTACATTTCTACACCATGAATCAAGCGAAAAGCGTCAAACAGATCTGGCAAAACCTCGGACTCTCTGAGTAAGCTCCCTAGGTAAGACCCCAGGTAAGGAGTTACGGTTGTGCGTGTTGCTAGAGTTTATGTGGACCAAGCGCTTTCCTCGCAGAATACATTTACCCTGACAGATGACGCTGCCCACTATTTATCCCGCGTACTCCGAATTAGAGCCGGTGATCTATGTCGACTATTTAACGGCAGGGATGGAGAATTCGAGGCAACGGTCATATCAGCAGATAATTCCAGCGTGGTAGTAGAGACCGGTGCCAATTGCGAGAACCATTCAAACCCTGTTATCGAGATAAACCTTGGGCTCGGGCTATCCCGAGGCGAACGCATGGATTATGCGATTCAAAAATCAACAGAACTGGGAGTGAGCAGTATTACTCCCCTGTTCAGCGATCGATGTGAGGTGAAACTAAAACCAGAGCGGCTGGAAAACCGCATCAATCACTGGCGCAAAGTAGCAATTAGCGCTTGTGAGCAAAGTGGTCGCAGCGAAATTCCTTCCATTAAGCTGCCGCGTAATTTATCAGATTGGATTAATTCAGAAAGGAAGAATTTTTCTCTTATGCTGGATCAGTCTGGTGATACCGATCTCGGTGAACTCAACAAGCAAACACCTGTCGACTTAACCATTGGCCCTGAGGGTGGATTTTCAACGAAGGAAATCGCGTTAGCCCGTGCCAGTGATTTTTCTATCGTTAGGCTTGGCTCGAGAATTCTCAGAACAGAAACGGCTCCAGTGGTGGCACTGAGTATTCTGCAATTCCTCTGGGGATCGCTATAGCAGGAAGCACTTCACCCTGATTATGAAACTCTAGGGCACCTCTGAATAACGGGGTTAGCTCTCAGCGGGGCCTAAATTAAGCCGAAGGATTGAGCAGCACTCTGCCAGGTTGTCATATTGTTTGCTTTCCTACAACCGAAAGCTGAAGTTCCCGATTCCAATCTGGCGACCAAAGACCTTGAGCGAATAGCGCCGAGGATCAATACGAAACTGACCAGGCTCAACACTGCTCACTTTCGAGCGACGCTCACTGAACTGATTTAAGGCAGACAGATCCAGTAGTTTGGGCCTTGATAGAACGCGCTTGTTTGCATCAGCCACAAGCACAACGCGCGGAGCCAGCTTTTCCTCTGCGTTTTGCTCCAATACAAGAGCCAACTCGCCACTACCCAACTCGACAATAGAGCCTGCCGGATACATTCCCAGGGCATGGATAAATTCAACGATCAATTGCTCCGGAAATTTCAATTTACGTTGTTTATAGAGCCTGGCTACTGCAGTTGCGGGGGATTTCAGTTTCTTGCCCGATTCAGAATGCAACAAGCGCTCAAAACTGTATCCAATATTGACAAACTTGGCCAGTAGCGGAATTTACTCCCCAATCAAATTACGCGGAAAACCACTCCCGTCATGTCGCTCATGGTGACAACGAACAATCCCTGCTATTCGACTATCTATGCCCTTTTCCTGACCCAGTAATTCCAGGCTGAATTGAGTATGTTTGCAATAAACCAGAAATTCTTTCTTCCTGAAAGAACCACGTTTATCCAGCAGTTTGTTAGGTAAGAGGCTCAATCCAATATCGGCTACCAAGGTGCCAAGAAAAAGGATTTTGATTTCACTTTCTGGCAGTCAGACATTTCTTGCCAGCAGCGCAGCCCAGATTGCCGCCCGGACACAATAGCTTGTTTTTAGTGCCCTGGTCGGATCTGTATTCAAATACCAGATAAATGCCGACGGATTTCTTATCAGGCTATCAACTGCGCCACTTATCGATTGATCCAGATTGCCCAACTGCAATCCCTCGCCCTCTCTTGCCTGGCTGAACATCTGCTCAAGTTCAGCATTCAAACTGGAATAGAGTCTGACAACCTTATCTATTTCCTGTTTTGGCGTACTCGTAATCGGATAAGTGTCTCGTTTTATATTAATTGCAGTGGCAAAGGGCGCTTTTTTCCGCGCATTACTGAGGATTGTAAGATTTGCCTTTCTCTGCTTTTTCGGTCTTGTCCCCTGATTGAGATCGATAATCACATACCGGCAAATTCTTTGCAGAGTCTCGATTTGCTCGGCTTTTTTCACGTGGAAACCGCCCACGGGAAATGATGTGTTAACCCACGGCTGATCCAATTCGGAAACATACATGCCGATTAGCAGCTCCCCGGGATTGAGTTTCAGCAGGGCACGGGGGCTGGTCTCTGTTTGTGTGATCTGCATGTTCATAATGCTACACGCCCTTACAATTAATGCCTGTGAGAGGATTCACATATCAAGCAATGTACTGATCACATAGTCTAACTACGGGTTAAACTGTTAACTGCAGCACAGTTTTATGCTGCCCTGATTGTCCCGGGACCAGCCTGGAGTGGAGAGTTAATCATTGCTTTTGCTGCGAATCGGAGAGTAAACAGGAGTAAGTTATTGGGAGAGGAGTTGTATAGCCCTGGCAAGATACTCATTACAAAAGCTCTGCGTAACGATTTATGAATACAAAAAAAAGCGCCTTGAAAAAGGCGCTTTTGAGTAGTGCTACAATGGTCCATCTATTTGTTCATTTGTTAAGCGAAATCAAAATATGTATCCACGCTCGTCGTGAGAGGTAATATCGATTCCTTCCTGTTCTTCCTCATCACTAATGCGAAGACCCATGGTTGCATCGAGAACTTTCAGTATTACTGCAGTCAACACACCGGTATAAACCACGGTGAATATCACGCTTTTGATCTGAATCCATAATTGTGCACCAATGCCGTCTGCCAAACCCGTGCCCCCAAATAGTTCGGCGGTAAATACACCGGTTAATACGGCGCCGATAATTCCGCCAATAGCGTGTACACCAAAAACATCCAGGGAATCATCATAACCCATTGCCCTTTTCAGCGTAGTAGCGGCAAAGAAACAACCAATGCCTGCTGCGATCCCAATGTAAAGCGCACCCTGTGGACCCACAGATCCTGAAGCAGGTGTGATGGCCACAAGACCGGCTACCGCACCTGATGCAATACCGAGGACGCTGGGCTTGCCATGTGCGAACCACTCCACACTCATCCAGGTAATCGCTGCAGTCGCTGTAGCGATTTGAGTAACCAGCATTGCCATTCCTGCGCTACCGCCGGCTGCAACAGCAGAGCCAGCATTAAATCCGAACCAGCCGACCCACAATAGTGCGGCACCGATTATGGTATAAGTCAGATTATGTGGCGGCATGGCCGTAGTTGGATAGCCTTTGCGCTTGCCAAGCATAACCGCGGCAACCAATCCTGCAATACCTGCATTAATATGAACAACGGTACCACCGGCGAAATCAATCACGCCCCAGTCCCACAATAAACCGCCGTCACCGGACCACACCATGTGCACCATGGGTACGTAGCAAATGGTGACCCACAACGCCATAAACACCAGCATGGTGGAAAATTTCATCCGTTCTGCGAAAGCACCCACAATCAGTGCCGGAGTAATTATTGCGAAGGTCATTTGAAATGTTGCAAACACCGACTCGGGGATCGTGCCTGACATCGAATCGACTGTTATACCTGACATAAACGCGTTGCCTAGGCCGCCCACAATCGAGTTTATATTAAGTACTCCGGCTTCCATCCCGGTGGTATCGAATGCCATGCTGTAACCCCAAAGCATCCAGATAACTGTCATTAAACCGGTAATGGCAAAGCACTGCATGAGCACAGAAAGTACGTTTTTACTGCGTACCATGCCGGCATAAAATAGGGAAAGACCGGGGATGGTCATTAGTAGTACCAGGACTGTTGCAGTAATCATCCAGGCAGTATCGCCGGTGTCCAGTTCCTGAGCGGATGCTACACCAGGAAGTATCATTAGCAATGTGGCTAAAATACCGAACCCCGTTTTTTTCTCAAAAAGCTTGTTCATTATTTGTTTCCTCAACAATCTGTAAATATCAATTTGTCTGTGGATTTGACCGGAAGCAGCGGTTATCAACTAAACTGCTTCGTCTCCTGTTTCTCCTGTTCGAATCCGGATGATCTGCGCCAGATCTGTAACGAAAATTTTGCCATCACCAATTTTGCCCGTGTTGGCAGCTTTGGTAATTGCTTCCAAAGTTCCATCCAGTAAACTTGCACCAATAGCTACTTCAATTTTTACCTTGGGTAGAAAGTCCACTACATACTCCGCACCGCGATACAGCTCAGTATGGCCTTTTTGTCTTCCGAAGCCCTTTACTTCAGTAACTGTGATGCCCTGCACCCCGATATCAGATAATGCCTCGCGGACATCATCCAGTTTGAATGGCTTGATAATAGCCGTGACTAGCTTCATTACTTTGCTCCTATGTTTATAAGCGGATTGACTGTTGGTAGTCATACAACTTAGCTTGCTTGTTGCATGGGTCATGCCAATTCCGATATTTCCCGAAATATCAATGGGTTAGACAAATAAATATGATTTCACGGGGGAAAAACAGGAAATCAGGAGCAAATATTGTGCACATGCAGTGCGCGAAACCTCTAATTGCACCACATGGGTGCATGGGTTGTTTTGTGAGGTCGGTGACCAGTAATTATTATTTGTCACCGCCTCCGAAATAGACCAAAATCCAATTTTCAAATTTTGAGCCTGTATTTAATGATTGACCGTCAATTTATTGAAGAGCTAAGTGCCCGCATCGCCGCCCTGATGCCGCTTGCGGGTGAGCTAAATGAAGAGCTGCGCACAAAGTTGGGGCAGTTACTACAGAAGGGGATTGCCGAACTGGATCTTCTGTCTCGTGAGGAATTTCAGGCGCAGGCCTCGGCGCTAAAAAGAGCCGAGGAGCGGATTGCGGAGCTTGAAGTTGAAATAGGAGATATGGAAAAAAGGTTGGAAGAAATTAGCTCTACTCAAAACAACAATTAGTGGTTATTACAATTAGGACTTGATTTTTGTTCGTTGCCTCGAGGTGTGAGGAATATTATCTGCAGTCACTGGCCCCTGGCTAGTACCCGGCGTGGAACGTATCTGATCTACGGTGACTCAGTGCTTCCAGCAGGTCATTGTCAGTAATATCATCGTGCTGCTCGAAGTCAGCTATGGTCCTGGCCAATTTTAAAACCCGGTGAAATGCTCGCGCGGACATCCCGAGGGACTCCATCACTTTGGCGATTCGCTTCCTGCTCTTGTTACTGACATCACAGTGGCTTTCAATTTCACTGCCCGTCAATCGGCTGTTCAGTTTTCCGCTGCGCTTGAGTTGTTGTTGCCGGCACTGACCGATTTTTTCCCGCATTGCCGACCAGTTGGTTTTGCCGTTTGTTCTTTCCAATAGTTCCGCATGTGTCAGTCGCGGGACATGAACAACCAGATCTATCCGATCCAGCAAAGGCCCGGATATCTTTGTGAGATAGCGGATTTTGTTATGCTCACTACAGCGACAATCTCTCACCAGATCTCCGGCGTAGCCACAGGGACACGGATTCATAGCTGCCACTAACTGGAAACTTGCCGGATAACTAAGGCGATAATTGGCGCGAGATATTATTATCTCACCCGATTCCATCGGCTCCCTCAAGGCTTCCAGAGCGCCAGGTTTAAATTCAGTAAGCTCATCCAGAAATAGAACCCCCTGATGGGCCAGGCTGACTTCTCCCGGATTCGCCCGACGGCCACCTCCGACCAGAGCCACACTCGATGCAGAATGATGGGGCGACCGGAACGGCGGTCGCAGCCAGTTGCCCGGCTCAGCCGTGAGATTGGCAACAGATCTTATTGAGGCAATTTCCAGTGCGCTAGTTTGTGTCATATTCGGCAAAAGTTCTACCAATCCATTTGCCAGCATGGTTTTACCCGTGCCGGGAGGTCCTACCAAAAGGATATTGTGCCCGCCTGAGGCGGCAATTTGTAGCGCCCGCTTGGCTAATACCTGACCTTTGATATTTTCCAGCTTAGATAGATTGCCACCTGCCACTTCGCGGTTGTTGGGATGAACCGACTCCGGTGACTTAAGCAGGGCATTATCAACAAAGTGGGCGAACAGCTCTATCAGGGAAGTGGCACAGAAGGCATGATCGTAATGCACCAGAGTGGCTTCATCCTGATTTGCGGTAGGCAACACAATCTTGTTGTTCTCCTCTCGCGCGGCTAGCAGTGCCGGTAATACGCCATGAACGCCGCGTAACCTGCCGTCGAGTGCAAGCTCACCGAGAAACTCGCAACCATGCAAAGACCTGTTCGGCAATTAGCCAGAAGCTGCCAAAATGCTCATCGCAATTGCCAGGTCGTAGCTGCCACCCGCCTTCGGCAAATCGGCAGGTGCCAGGTTTACGGTAATTCTTCTGGTGGGAAACTCAAGACCAGAATTAATAATCGCACTACGCACCCGCTCCTTGCTTTCTTTGACCGCTGTTTCTGGTAAACCCACAATTGCGAAAGCGGGCAAGCCATTGGATAAATGGGTTTCTACCGTAACCAGCCTGGCCTGGACGCCAACAATAGCTCTTGAAGTTGCTGTTGCTAAAGCCATGGCCCCTTCCCTGTTCCTGGTATCGAAAAGCTTCCCTTAAGAAATAGAACATTTAACTCTATGAAGCCATATTTGAGACAGAAAAGTGGCTCATCAACCAGCGCCAGCGAAATTCAGGCAAAAAAAAGGCTGCCAGTTGCGCTGGCAGCCTTTTTTTAAGCTTGAAGAGTGTTACTGGCTGGTTGCAACCATGTACTCAACCAGTGCTCTAAGGTCATCATCGGTGCAGTCGAAGCACAGGCCCTTGGGTGGCATGGTATTCACGCCATTTATTGTGTTGGCCACCACGGCATCCATGCCCTTCTCCATGCGGGGAACCCATTCCTCTGCAGTACCCACCTTGGGTGCGCCGGCAGCGCCAGTGCTGTGACAGGCAAAACAGGATTGCATATACTTGGCTTCCGCATCAAAGCCTTCGCTCAGTGCAGCCAGCTGTAGGGGCTGGTCACTGCTGTCAGCAAAATTAACTGCAGCGAACATTGACGCCAGTACCACGAGAATTGTCTTTGCCACGCTTATTCGAGTATCTTTTCTTACAGTTAACACGTTAATTTCCTCATTTAGTAGATAAAACCGGACGACTAGATCTCCGGTTACTATTGACTGGTCATATAGTCGACCAGCGCGGTTAAATCATCATCACTACAGTCCACGCAGAGTCCCCGCGCGGGCATAGAATTCAATCCATTCAAAGTGTTTTCTATCATCACGTCCCGGCCTTTTTCCAGACGCAAAGCCCATCCTTCGGCATCACCCAGTAACGGAGCTCCGGCAGCACCGGAGCCATGACAGGCAAAACAGCTTTGCTGATAGACAGCAGCCACGTCAAAGGCCGCTGTCTCCTCTACAGCCGGTGGCGCAGCAGATGGAGCTGGCGCGGTGGTTGTGGTATTGGCAGGCGCAGTTCTGGCACCAGCACAGGATGCCCCCGCCAGGCAAACCTGACCAACTGGCCGAATATTCTCAATAATAGATTGTTGGGCTGATGCAGGAACGAAAAATAGAGCGGCGGCAGCGATTAACGCAGCTACAACTGCACGAGCATAGACTTTCAGACTAACCGTAGACACTGCAAATTCCCCTAGTTCCGGGTTCGTGATCCAACTGATCCGAGCCCTTACCAAGCCTCTTAAGACGCCTGTATTGATATTTTCCTTACCTGTCCCTGCTACCACACATCTGAGCAGGAAAAAAAGCAGGCGCATTATACCCCTAAATATGGCCAGCTGGAACAACAACCAAGGGTTAATCTCAGGACTGATTGACATTCCAGCCCGCTACCTAACCGTAGCATGTACCAAATCCTGTCTATTTCCCCAAAGCCAAATGCGAATGATTGTCATTTGTCACCGACCCCCACAGGAGGTTAGTTTTGCTGTTTTTTAGGGGACTATAATCAGGTTCATTGAGTCCTGGTGGAAATAGACCTCGCTCGGATCGCTGTCCAAGCCATAGCCAATTAGTATGTCTACCATGGCACTGTCGACACCAACCTCGGTGGGCACCAGATCGGTAAAAATCTCCAAATCCTCAGTTGAGCTCAAGAGCTTATTAGAGGCTTTGGTGAGCACCGAAGGATCTGCCGTATAGTTTACGAGCTGCCCCTGTGGGTCCAGCAGAAAAATTTCCTCGTCAACAAGGACAGCGATTATTAGAAAGCCAGCTTGTCCAGTATGTTGTGGGTCAATCTCGATGCTTGCGCTAATATCGAGCGAATTGGTTGAGTTGAATTTACTCCCATAAGTGAGGCCGTTATCACTGGTAATTCCGCCGGTAAAATTCGCGCTTGACGTGCCTCCATTCAGGCTGATGTTGGCACCAAGACTGCGAAGTTCATTGCTAACAAACGCTGTAGTCAACGCATAGGCACCGGAAGTCCCGCATTCCTCCTTGACTGGCACGTCATAGGTATTAACCAATAACAAGTAACTTCCAGGATCCAGTTCCTGGGTCAGGGATGAGCTGCAGCTATTGTTACTTTTAGTGTCCAGCCCAAGAAAAGTCAGATCAGAATCCGCCAGTAGCAGCACCGAATCAAGGCCTGTGGATATTGTCTCAAACTGCATCGTGGTACTCTGACTAAGCTCAAAACTGTACACATCAATAAAGCTCTCGTCATCCCCACCCACGGTCAGTTTATCGACAGTGCAATCACCCTCATCCAGTGACTCAAAAACCTGACCAAAGCTCAATTGGCTGATATGACAATTGGTCAACCCACTATAAAGCGCCTCTACTCCGACAATATCATCATCCTGAACCCTATCGATATCACCTATACTCGGCATCATTATGCCCTCAGCCGGCACATCGAGGTTGTGACGAAGACCGATCACATGACCCAGCTCATGTAACGCTGCTCTTCTAAAATCCACACCAGCGAAGTTCATACCGAACTGAACCAGAGGCCCATCGAATATGTCGAAGTCCTGTTGGTTGTTGATCACAATATCAGCTTCAACGATACGCGGTGGCCCAAGTAGCTGATACTCTGCATTGATCAAAGTAACAGCAAGGGTATTAGTACCAAACGCACTGCCACAGACAGTCGCGGTGAAATCAACGCCGTTGACAAGGTCAGTCGTGCAAGGAGTATGGTGCTCCTCGCGCAGGATAAAATTAAATATCGTTTTCTGGCTCCACTCATTCACCGCATCGATAAAAGCCGTGTTCCAA
>Ga0187827_10000134_pt1 | contig 112143 bp, 118 predicted proteins | sample ETNtaG_39_FD_167969 | JGI IMG/M metagenome (GOLD analysis project Ga0187827, IMG submission 167969) | Marine microbial and viral communities from oxygen minimum zone, Eastern Pacific Ocean - ETNP2014_SV_150_PacBio MetaG (Illumina Assembly) | ecosystem: Environmental > Aquatic > Marine >... | reverse complement strand
TTATTTAAACAATTTTACAAATGAATTTAATTGAACATTATATTGATGGAAAATCTTTTTCTGGCTCATCTGATAAAAAAGGCAAAATCTTTAACCCAGCAACCGGCAAACAAGAATCTGAAGTAAGACTAGGCTCAAGAGCAGATTTAGACTTAGCAGTAGAAAAAGCAAAAAAAGCATTTGAAAGTTGGTCTAATACACCACCTTTACAAAGAGCAAGAATAATTTTTAAATTTAAAGAATTAGTTGAGAAAAATTCTGATGAATTAACCAAGTTGATTGTTAATGAGCACGGAAAAGTTTATGAAGATGCCAAAGGTTCTTTAATAAGAGGATTAGAAGTCGTCGAATTTGCTTGTGGTATACCACAAATGCTTAAAGGCGAATTTACAGAAAATGTTGGCACAAATATAGACAGTTGGTCAACTAGACAACCGTTAGGAGTTTGTGCGGGCATTACTCCGTTTAATTTTCCTGCGATGGTTCCTATGTGGATGTTTCCAATGGCAATTGCTTGTGGAAATACTTTTGTTTTAAAACCTTCAGAAAAAGACCCTTCTTGTGCAATGAAATTAGCAAACTTATTTAAAGAAGCAAGTTTACCGGATGGTGTTTTTAATATCGTAAATGGAGATAAAGAAGTTGTTGATGCTATTATAGAAAATAAAGATATTCCAGCTGTAAGCTTTGTTGGTTCAACACCAATTGCAAAGTATATTTACGAAAATGCAGCAAAGAATGAAAAAAGAGTTCAAGCTTTAGGAGGAGCAAAAAATCACTGCGTAGTGATGCCAGATTGCGATTTAGATCAAGCTATAAATGGATTAATGGGTGCTGCATATGGATCTGCCGGAGAGAGGTGCATGGCCCAATCAGTAGCTGTTGTTGTAGGCAACATTGGAGATGATTTAGTTAATCAAATATCAAAAAAAGTTGAGGCACTCAAAATTGGTCCTGGGATGGATGAAGCATCTGAGATGGGACCTTTGGTAACCAAAGAACATTTAGAAAAAGTGAAAGGATATGTTGATTTAGGAGTAAAAGAAGGTGCAAAATTGGTTGTAGATGGTAGGAACATCAAGCTTCAAGGTTATGAAAATGGCTATTATATTGGTGGATGTTTGTTTGATCATGTTAAAAAAGATATGAGAATATATAAAGAAGAAATTTTTGGACCAGTTTTATCTGTCGTGAGAGTTAAGAATTTTAATGAAGCCCTTCAACTTATAAATGATCATGAGTTTGGAAATGGAACAAGTATTTATACAAGAGATGGAGATGTGGGAAGAACTTTCGCAAATAAAATAAAAGTTGGAATGGTTGGAATAAACATACCTATTCCAGTTCCTGTTGCTTATCATAGTTTTGGAGGATGGAAGAGATCCTTGTTTGGAGATCAACATATGCATGGTCCAGAAGGCGTAAGGTTTTACACTAAATTAAAAACTATAACTTCAAGGTGGCCATCTGGCGTTAGATCAAATCCTGAATTTGTTATGCCGGTAATGAAATAATTATGAGCAAAATATCTTTAATTGGTGCAGGGCAAATTGGAGGAACTTTGGCTCATCTAATTGGACTTAAAGAATTAGCCGATCAAGTTGTAATGTTCGATGTAGCAAGCGGTATAGCAAAAGGTAAAGCTCTTGATATTGCACAATCATCATCAGTAGATGGATTTAATGTTAATTTTTCTGGCACAGATAATTATGAAGATATTAAAAATTCAGATGTAATAATTATTACTGCCGGAGTTCCCAGAAAACCAGGAATGAGCAGAGATGATTTATTGGGAATAAATCTAAAAATTATAAAACAAGTTGCTGAAGGAATAAAAACTCATTCCCCAGAAGCTTTTGTAATTTGTATAACAAATCCGCTAGACGTGATGGTTATGGCATTTCAAAAGTATTCAGGTCTACCAGCAAATAAAGTAGTTGGTATGGCTGGAATATTAGATAGTTCAAGATTTAAACTTTTTTTGTCACTAGAGTTGGACGTTCCAGTTAAAGAAATTGATGCAATGGTAATGGGTGGTCATGGAGACACAATGGTGCCATTGCCAAGATTTACAAAGGTATCTGGAAAACCTTTATTAGGTCTTGTTAAAGAGGGAAAAATTTCTTCAGAAAAATTAGAAAGTATAAATCAAAGAACCAGAGATGGAGGTGCTGAGATAGTTAAATATTTAGAAAAAGGTTCAGCTTTTTACGCGCCAGCAGCATCAGGAGTTGAAATGGCCTCAGCATATATGAATGATGAAAAAAAACTTTTACCTTGCGCAGCATATATGAACGGAGAATATGGAGTTGAAAAAATTTATGCTGGTGTTCCAGTTATTATAGGAAAAAATGGAATAGAAAAAATTGAAGAAATAGAATTAGACGATAAAGAAAAATCAGAATTTAATCATTCGATAGAGGCCGTGAAAAAATTGTGGGAAGCGGCATCTGCCATTGATCCAGATTTAAAAAAATAATCAATGAATATTCACGAGCATCAGGCAAAAAAAATATTAAAAAATTATGGTGCAAAAGTTCCAAAAGGCATTTTTGCTTTTAAAGTGCAAGAATTGTTAGAAAAAGCCAAAACTTTAAAAACAGAGAAATATGTTTTAAAAGCTCAAATCCATTCTGGAGGCAGAGGAAAGGCCGGAGGTGTAAAATTAGTCAATAATTTAAACGATTTAGAGAACGAAGCAAAAAATTTAATTGGAAAAATATTGGTAACACACCAAACAGGACCAAATGGAAGAAAGGTTAAAAGACTTTATGTAGAAGAAGCATCGGCAATTAATAAAGAATTTTATTTGTCATGTTTGGTAGATAGAGAAAGTTCTAAAATTGCATTTATATCAAGTGATCAAGGAGGAATGGATATAGAAGAAGTTGCAAATAAAAATCCAGAAAAAATTTTAACTACAAAGGTTGAATTTAGCGATCAAATTTCTGAAGACGATTGTAAAAAAATTTTAGGAATATTTAATTTAGGTCAAGAAGCAAACGAAGAAGCAATTAAATTAATTAAATCAATTTATAAAATGTTTATTGAAACAGATGCAAGTCTGGTTGAGATCAATCCACTTATTTTAACTAAAGATAATAATATTGTTTGTTTAGATGCAAAAATGAACTTTGATGATAATGCACTTTTTAAACATCCCGAAATTATGGAACTAAGAGACTTAAATGAAGAAGAAGAAACAGAAATAGAAGCGAGCAAACATGATTTAGCTTATATTAAGTTAAATGGCAACATAGGATGCATGGTGAATGGCGCCGGACTTGCAATGGCAACAATGGATATTATCAAATTGTACGGAGAGGAGCCTGCAAACTTTTTAGATGTGGGAGGCGGAGCTTCAAAAGAAAAAGTTTCAGCGGCTTTCAAAATAATTTTATCTGATAAAAATGTTAAAGGTATATTAATTAATATATTTGGAGGAATTATGAGATGTGATGTTCTTGCAAAAGGATTAGTAGAAGCAGCCAGAGAAATTAAAATAAATGTTCCATTAGTTGTAAGATTGGCGGGAACTAATTTTGAAGAAGGTAAAAAAATATTAGACAATTCCGGACTAAAAATTATTTCAGCATCTGATCTTGGTGATGCAGCAGAAAAAGTAGTTGAGGCAATAAAATAAATTATGTCAGTTTTAATTAATAAAAATACTAAAGTTATATGCCAAGGTTTCACAGGATCTCATGGTACGTTCCATTCTGAACAAGCAATAAAATATGGAACTAATTTAGTTGGCGGAGTTACACCAAAAAAAGGAGGACAGATTCATCTAGAGAGACCGGTATTTAATACTGTTAAAGAAGCTAAAGAAAATACAGGAGCCAACGCTTCCATGATTTATGTGCCAGCAAAATTCGCGGGAGCAGCAATAATTGAAGCTATAGATGCTTCGATGGAATTAATAATTTGTATTACAGAAGGAATTCCAGTTTTAGATATGCTTAGAGTTAAACAGAAATTAATAAAATCAAATTCAAGATTAATTGGTCCAAATTGTCCAGGCATCATTACTCCAGATGAATGTAAGATTGGTATTATGCCAGGAAATATACACAAAAAAGGTTCTGTGGGCATTGTCTCAAGATCTGGAACTTTAACTTATGAAGCAGTTGCACAAACTACTGAAAATGGAATGGGACAAACAACTTGCATTGGGATTGGAGGAGATCCAATTAATGGAACAAACTTTATTGATTGTTTAGATTTATTTTTAAATGATGAAGAAACAAAATCTATTTTGATGATTGGCGAAATAGGCGGAACAGCAGAAGAGGAGGCAGCAGAATTTGTAAGAAATCATAAAATAAAAAAACCGATGGTAGGTTTTATAGCAGGATTAGCGGCTCCCAAAGGTAGAAGAATGGGGCATGCAGGCGCTATAATTTCAGGTGGAAAAGGAGGAGCAAAGGACAAAATTAAAAAAATGGAGGAATGTGGGATTACTGTTGCAAAATCGCCATCAGAAATTGGAAAAACTTTATTTAATAAATTGTCCAATTGAAATCATTCTTCTAGTATTATATTTTAAAAAATAACTTAGATGACATCATCAAAAAATCTAGAATATAAAAAAACATCCTTTCTTAGCAAATCTAATAGTGCATTTATTGAGCAAATGTATTTAAAATTTATCAATAAAGATTCCGATTTACCTGAAAGTTGGAGAAATTATTTTTTAGATATTGGAGAAGAAATTGATTTGGTAGCAAAAGAAATAAATGGACCAACATGGAGCCGAGAAAAGAAAAAGATTGATTTAGACGAAATTCAAAAAAATATTGATAATGAAGAACAGAAGCTTTCAGTAGAAAAACAAAATAATTATATTGATAAAACAGATTTTATAAAAGAAAATAGAGATTCTATTAGAGCGGTTTCTTTGATTAGATCGTATAGACAAAGAGGGCATTTAATATCAAAAGTTGACCCTTTAGAGATAAGAGAAAGTGAATATCTGGACGAACTCCATCCAAGTAGTTATGGATTTAATAAAGCCGACTATCAAAAAAGAATTTATTTAGATGGAATTACAAATAAAAAATATTCAAATATTAGCGAAATATTATCTTTTCTTAAAAAAACTTATTGTGGTTCAATTGGTTATGAATATATGCATATTTCCAATCCAACTGAAAGAAAATGGATTAGAGATAGAGTCGAAAAAGATGAAAATGCGCTTCAATTTACAAAAAATGGAAAAAACGCAATTCTGAACAAACTTATACAAGCCGAGGGTTTTGAAAAATTTTTAAATACAAAATTCGTTGGAACAAAAAGATTTGGTTTAGATGGCGCGGAAAGTTTAATACCAGCTTTAGAACAAATAATTAAAATAGGTGGGCAATGTAAAATTAAAGAAGTCAAGATTGGAATGTCTCATAGAGGTCGACTTAATGTTTTAGCAAATGTACTTCAAAAATCTTATAAAAGAATCTTCAATGAGTTTGCGGGTGAAATTAGTAATGACGGAAAAGATGCGGCCGGTGATGTTAAATATCATTTAGGAGCTTCTTCAGATAGAGAATTTGATGGAAATTCTGTTCATGTAAGTTTAACAGATAATCCATCTCACTTAGAGGCTGTAAATCCAGTAGTATTAGGGCAAACTAGAGCAAAACAGTTTTTTCACAAAGACAAAGAGAGAAATAAAGTTATTCCAATATTAATCCACGGAGATGCAGCTTTTGCTGGACAAGGTATTGTAGCAGAATGTTTTGCCATGTCGGGTTTACCAGGACATAATACCGGTGGAACAATTCATATAATAGTAAATAATCAAATAGGTTTTACTACTAGCCCTAGGTTTGCAAGATCTTCACCACATCCTTCAGATGTTGCAAAAATGGTAGATGCTCCAATTATCCATGCTAATGGAGACAATCCAGAGGCTGTAGTTTATGCAACAAGAATAGCAACAGAATTTAGATTAAAATTTAATAGAGATGTTGTTATTGATTTGGTTTGTTATAGAAGATTTGGACATAACGAGGGAGACGAACCTTCATTTACTCAACCGTTAATGTATAAAAAAATTAGATCACATCCTTCAACAGTAAATATTTATGGAGAAAAATTAATTAATGATAACTTAATCTTAAAAGAAGAATTAAATTCACAAATTAAAAAATTTAAAGATCTTTTAGGTCAACAATTTAAAACAGCAAAAGATTATAAACCCAAAATTGAATGGTTTGAGGGAACTTGGTCTAGATATAAACCGGAGAAAGGAAAAGATAAAAGAGGCGCAACTGGAGCAGAATTAAATATTCTATCTAATATATCAAAAAAGATTAATATAGTACCTTCTGAATATAATATTCATAAAACAATTGGCAAAATTCTAGATAATAGAAAACAAACAGTGGAGCAAGGTTTTGGTATTGATTGGGCTACGGCAGAAGCTTTAGCTTTTGGATCTTTATTAGAAGAAGGATATCCAGTTAGATTAGTAGGACAAGATTCTGGAAGAGGTACTTTTAGCCAAAGACATTCTGTACTAAGAAATCAAGTAGATAATTCTAGATATATTCCACTCAATAATATTTCAAAAAATCAGAAAAATTTTGAGGTTGTGGATAGTTTTTTATCAGAATTAGCTGTACTAGGTTTCGAATATGGGTATAGCCTCGTTGCGCCAAATACTTTAACGATATGGGAAGCACAGTTTGGAGATTTTGCTAATGGAGCCCAGATAATTATTGATCAATTTATATCATCCGGTGAAAGAAAATGGAAAAGAGCATCGGGATTAGTAATGCTATTACCACATGGTTATGAAGGTCAAGGACCCGAACATTCTTCGGCAAGATTAGAAAGGTTTTTACAATTATGTGCAAATGATAATTTGCAAGTTATGAATTGCACAACACCAGCCAATTATTTTCATGCACTTCGCAGACAATTATTGCGAGATTTTAGAAAACCTTTGATAATGATGGCTCCAAAATCCTTGCTAAGAAATAAATATTGCACATCAGAGCTTAAAGATTTTAGTAAAGAAAATTCATTTCATAGAGTTATGTGGGATCATTCTATGGACCCAGAGACTAAAGGTTTTATAAAATTAAAGAGCAATTCGGATATTAAGAAAGTAATTTTGTGCTCAGGAAAAGTATACTTTGATTTATTATCAGCTAGAGAAAAGCTTAAAAAAGATGATGTAATACTTTTTAGAATTGAACAACTTTATCCTTTTCCAGTAAAAAGCCTTGTAAAAGAATTAAAACCATTCGCAAAAAATGCTAATTTTTATTGGTGTCAGGAAGAACCAAAGAATATGGGCGCATGGTTATTAGTTAGAGACTATATCCGATGGACATTAGATACTATTAAGGCTAAAAATAGCGAAATTTCTTACATAGGAAGAAATCCAGATGCATCAATAGCAACTGGTTATGCCAAAAGACATCTTTCAGAACAACAAGAAATAATAAATAAAGTATTTGAATAAATGAGTGAAAAAATTTTAGTTCCAGTATTAGGAGAGAGCATAAACGAGGCAACCGTTTCTAAATGGTTAAAGAATAAAGGAGATATTGTTAATGCTGACGAAGCAATTGTAGAACTCGAAACTGATAAAGTTAATTTAGAAGTACCAGCATCTATAAATGGAGTTTTATCAGAAATCAATTCAAATGAAGGTGACACAGTTCAAGTAGGCTCAGTGTTAGGAGTTATTTCAGATTCAGAAGTAAAAATTGACAAAACTCAAAAAGTAGAAAAAATAAAACCTAGGAATATTGAAATTCAAGAAAAAGAGGAAAAAAATAATACTAATAATTTAGAATCAGATAATAAAAAGAATTCAGATTATCAAGATGAACCTTTGATTTTGAATGAAGAAGAACCTTTAATATTAAATGAAGAAGCAGAAGTAGAAGAGAGAGAATTAAAACATTTAGAGAAAAATACAAATTTATCGCCTGCTGTAAGAAAAATTGTTACTGAAAAAAAAATAGATATTAATCAAGTTAAAGGAACCGGTAAAGATGGTAGAATTTTAAAAGGTGATCTAATCACTTTAATGGGAGAAAGCCCACAACCCAATCAAAGAAAAATTCAATTTGGTGAAGAAGAGAGAATTAAGATGACAAGACTTCGTCAAACTATAGCAAAAAGGCTTAAGGAGGCTCAAGAAAATGCAGCCATGTTAACTACTTTTAATGAAGTTGATATGTCGGGAATAATTTCTATGAGAAAAAAAAATCAAGAAGATTTTCAAAATAGATACAATATTAAACTAGGCTTCATGTCTTTTTTTGTAAAAGCTTGTGTTGTTGGATTAAAATTATTTCCTGCAATAAATGCAGAGATTGAAGGACAAGATATCATTTATAAAAATTATTATAATATTAGTTTTGCTGTAGGAACCGAAAAAGGTCTTGTAGTGCCAGTATTAAAAAATGCAGATGAGATGTCATTTGCTGATATAGAAAATGAAATAAAAAAACTATCTGACAAAGCAAAAAATGGAAGTTTAACAATTGAAGATTTGCAGGGCGGCACATTTACTATAAGCAATGGTGGCGTTTATGGATCTATGCTTTCAACACCAATACTTAATCCACCTCAATCAGGAGTATTGGGTATGCATAATATAGTTGAGAGACCAGTTGCAGAGAATGGAGATATTACAATTAAACCAGTTATGTATTTAGCTCTATCATACGATCATAGAATTATTGATGGAAAAGATTCAGTATCTTTTCTCAAAACAATCAAAGAAAACCTGGAAGATCCTAGAAGATTATTTTTAAATATTTAAATGTCTGAAAAATTTGATGTAACTGTAATTGGTGGTGGTCCGGGAGGTTATGTTTGTGCAATTAGACTTTCCCAGCTAGGACTTAAAACGGCATGTATAGAGTCAAGAAGTACATTAGGAGGCACTTGTTTAAACATAGGATGCATACCTTCAAAAAGCCTACTTAATCTTTCAGAAAATTTTCATAAAGCAAAAAATTTTAATAAAATTGGAATTGAAACTGGAGAAATAAAGCTAAATCTTTCAAAAATGATGGAAAATAAAGATAAAACTGTAACAACTTTAACAAAAGGTATTGAATTTTTATTTAAGAAAAACAAAATATCTTATTTCAAAGGAATTGGATCATTTAAAGGCTCAAACGAAATATCAATTGTTAAGGATGGTAAAGAAACAACCATTATAACAGGCAAAACCATAGTAAGCACGGGATCAGAACCGGTATCTTTACCAGGAATAGATTTTGATGAAGAAAAAATACTTTCTTCAACAGGGGCATTATCTATTTCTTCTGTACCAAAAAAAATGATCGTCGTTGGTGGAGGATATATAGGTTTAGAGATGGGTTCTGTATGGTCAAGACTGGGAACAGAGGTTCAAGTAGTAGAATTTTTAGGACATATTACTCCTGGCATGGATAAAGAAATTTCTAATGAATTTATGAAAATTCTAAAAAAACAAGGAATTAAATTTGAGTTAAATACAAAAGTAGAAAAAATTACAAAAAAAAATAATGGAGTAATAATTGAAATATCAAATAAAAATGGTGAAAAAAATAAATTAGAAGCAGACGTGGTATTAATATCGGTTGGAAGAAAACCATTTACAAGTAATTTAAATTTAGAAAATATTGGTGTGGAGCTTGATAAAAAAGGAAGAGTAAAAGTGAATAAAAATTTTGAAACTAATATAAAAAATATTTATGCAATAGGGGATGTAATTGAAGGTCCAATGTTAGCGCACAAAGCTGAAGAAGAAGGAATTGCGGTAGCAGAATTAATTGCTGGTCAATCAGGGCATGTAAATTACGAGGTAATTCCAGGAGTAATATATACCTCTCCAGAAGTTGCTTCAGTTGGAAAGACTGAAGAACAGTTAAAAGAAAAAGGAACATCTTATAAAATTGGAAAATTTCCTTTTGCGGCAAATTCTAGAGCTAAAGCAATAAATGATTCAGAAGGATTCGTTAAAATTTTAGCTGATAGTGTTACTGATATAGTGCTAGGTGTACATATAATAGGTCCTCATGCAGGCGAAATGATAGCCGAGATGTCTGTGGCTATGGAATTTGGTGCAAGCTCAGAAGATATAGCACGAACTTGTCATGCCCACCCCACATTTTCTGAGGCTATAAAAGAAGCCGCATTATCAGTAGATAAAAGGCAAATTCATTCATAATATAGTTTCATAATAGAATTTATGAAATATCCAGTATTGGTTCCGAATATTTTTAATTATCCTTTTACATATGAAAGCGAAATTAAACTTCAAGTTGGCGATTATGTAAAAGTTCCTTTTGGAAAATCAGTAATTACAGGAGTAATTTGGAATGATTTTGAAAAAACGAAAAATAAAAAATTTAATATTAAAAAAATTCTTGAGAAAATTAATATTAAACCTTTAAAAAATGAAACGATAAATTTTTTAAATTTGTTATCTGAATACAACTTAGTTCCCAAAGGCATGTGTTTAAAAATGCATCTTTTAGGAGGAGAAGCCATACATCCTTTTGATAAAAATGAATATGACGAATATAATTTAGTTAACAAAAAAACCGATTTTAAACTTTCTACTGAACAAAAAAAAATTTTAAAAGAAGTACTAATAAATTCAAAAGATTTTAGGGTACACTTGCTTCAAGGAACTACCGGATCTGGAAAAACTATAGTTTATTTTGGAGCTATAGAAGATAAATTAAATCAAGGTTTTCAGGCATTAATATTACTTCCAGAAATAGGTCTAACAAATGAATTTGAAAAAAAATTTAAAGAATATTTTGGATTTAATGCTGCCGTATGGCATTCTGGAATAACTCAAAAAAGAAAAAAAATTATTTGGAGTGGCCTTTCTGAAGGAAAAATAAAAGTAGTAATTGGCGCAAGGTCTTCTCTATTCCTTCCTTTTAAAAAACTAGGAGTGATAATAGTTGATGAAGAACATGATCAGTCTTATAAACAAGACGAAGGTGTGAATTATAATGCTAGAGATATGGCAATAGCTAGAGCTAGCTTTGAAAATATACCTATAAATTTAGTTACAGCCGTTCCATCGATAGAAACATATGCAAATATAAAAAGTAATAAATATTCTTTTTCAAGGTTGATTAATAGATATAAGAAAGCAAATTTACCTTCACATCAAATAATTAATTTAAAAAAAAATAAATTGTCCAAACAATCTTGGATATCTTCAGATACAGTTGATAAAGTAAAAGAACATTTAAAATTAGGAAATCAGATTCTTTTTTTTATAAATAGAAGAGGTTTTGCTCCTTATGTTTTATGTAAAAATTGTTTAAAAGTTTTTTCGTGTCCAAATTGTTCAATTAATTTAGTTTATCACAAAAATAAAAAAAATCTTCTTTGTCATTATTGTGGATTTAAATCGCTGCTAAATAGAAAATGTGAAAAAAAAAAATTATGTGAATTTATATTTAGTGGCTTAGGAGTTGAAAGAGTTTTAGATGAAGCAAAATTATTATTTCCAAATGAAAAAATATCTATTTTTTCAAGTGATACAATGAACAGAGCCTCATCAAAAAAAACATTAGAAAAAATTTTAAAGGGAGAAATAAATATTTTAATAGGTACGCAAATAATTTCTAAAGGTTTTCATTTCCCAAATTTAAATTGTATAGTTATTTTAGATATTGATTTAACTTCCCAAGGTCATGATTTAAGGAGTGCAGAAAAGAACTTACAACTATATCATCAATTATCTGGAAGAGCAGGAAGAACAGGCAAACCAGCGACAGTTTATTTTCAAACATATGATTTAAAATCAGAAGTTATAAACCAAATGACAAATGAGGATCCTTTTATTTTTTTAAATAGAGAATTAGAATTAAGAAAGAAAAATAATCTGCCGCCGTTTGAAAGATTTATTTCTCTAATTTTGACTTCCTCAAATGAAAAAAAATTAGAAAAAGAATCATTAAATTTAAAAGAATATTTATCAAAATTAATTAATGAAAAAGTTTTAGGACCCGTGGAATCTCCAATTTATAAAATTAAAAAAAAATATAGGCAAAGAATACTAATTAGGGCTAAAAAAAATTCAAAAATTCAAAAAAGTCTTAGAGTTTTGTTGGATAAGTATAAATTGCCTTTAGAAATAAAACTAACGGTTGATGTTGACCCTATAAGCTTCAATTAGCGCACTAAATCATGCATATTTTATAATCTGAGCCTTGAAGACTCATTATTCATATGTTATTTAAGCGAAATTTTTAAAATATCTTAAAATAGTGAGCAAAAATTGAGCAATAACAATAGCACTTTCTTGACTAAAAATAGTTATTCCCAAGCTCTATTCGAGCTAGCTTCTGAAAATAATTCAACAAACGATATTGAAATCCAAGTTTCCTCAATACTTGGATTAATTGATAAAAGTAAAGATTTTAAAGATCTTATTAAAGACCCAACTAATAAAATAGAAAATCAATTAAAAGCCATCAATACAATCTCAAATCAATTTAAATTCAATGAATTGTTAAAAAAATTTCTTGGGTTTTTAGTTTCAAAAAGAAGATTTTTTTATGTTGAAAAAATATTAAATGATTTTCTTTTTATTTGTTCAAATGCGAGAGGTGAGATACAAGCAGAACTTTCTGCAGCAAAAAATTTAAATGAAAATGAAATTAATAATATAAAAAATGAACTGTCTTCAACTTTTGGTTCAAATATAAAACTAAAACATAAATATGATCCGAGTTTAATTGGAGGTTTAATCATAAAAGTTGGAAGTATAATGATTGATACTTCGATAAAAAATAAATTACAACAAATAGAAAAGAAAATGATAGAGGCGTAAATGGAAATAAATCCTTCAGAAGTAACAAAAATATTAAAAGAACAAATAAATAAATTTGGAGATAAAGCTGAAGTTTCAGAAGTTGGACAAGTACTTTCAGTAGGAGATGGTATTGCTAGAATATATGGTTTAGACAATGTTCAGGCTGGAGAAATGGTAGAATTCTCAGACGGTTCAAAAGGTATGGCTTTAAACTTAGAAAGTGATAACGTTGGTGTTGTAATTTTTGGAGATGACAGAGCAATTAAAGAAGGAGATACTGTTAAAAGAACTGGTGCAATTGTAGATGCTCCAGTAGGCAAAGAGTTATTGGGTAGAGTTGTTGATGGATTGGGAAATCCAATAGATGGAAAAGGTGCATTAGACAAAGGAGTAAAAAAAAGCAGAGTTGAAGTAAAGGCCCCAGGAATTATTCCTCGTAAATCAGTCAGCGAACCAATGCAAACTGGACTTAAATCTATTGATAGTTTGGTTCCAATTGGAAGAGGTCAAAGAGAATTAATTATCGGAGACAGACAAACGGGTAAAACGGCAGTTGCTATTGATACAATTATAAATCAAAAAAAAATAAATGAGTCTAATGATGAGAAACAAAAGTTGTACTGTGTTTATGTGGCGATAGGACAAAAAAGATCTACTGTTAGACAAATTGAAAAAACATTAGAAGAAGCTGGGGCAATGGAATATACAACTATTGTTGCAGCTACAGCCTCAGATGCAGCTCCACTTCAATTTTTAGCTCCTTATACTGGTTGTACAATGGGAGAATATTTTAGAGATAACGGAATGCATGCATTAATTATATATGATGATCTTTCAAAACAAGCAGTTGCTTATAGACAGATGTCTCTATTATTAAGAAGACCTCCGGGAAGAGAAGCATATCCTGGAGATGTATTTTACTTACATAGCAGATTACTTGAAAGAGCAGCTAAATTGAGCGATGAGCATGGAGGAGGGTCGTTGACAGCACTTCCAATAATTGAAACACAAGGTGGAGATGTTTCTGCATTTATTCCTACAAATGTAATTTCAATTACAGATGGTCAAATCTTTTTAGAAACAGAATTATTTAATCAGGGTATAAGACCAGCTATTAACGTAGGATTATCAGTATCTAGAGTTGGATCTTCAGCACAAACAAAAGCAATGAAAAAAGTTTCTGGATCGATGAAACTTGAACTTGCTCAATATAGAGAAATGGCAGCATTTGCTCAGTTTGGATCAGACTTAGATGCTTCTACCCAGAAACTTCTTAACAGAGGATCTAAATTAACCGAATTGCTCAAACAAAAGCAATACTCACCTATGACTGTAGCCGAGCAAGTAATTTCAGTATTTTGTGGTGTTAAAGGTCATCTGGATGATGTTGAACAAAAAAACATTGCTGAGTTTGAAAATAAAATTATAGAAAAATGCAAATCTGAAAAATCAGAAATTTTAGATTCAATAAAAAGTTCGGGTAAACTTGAAGAAGATATGGAAAAATCTTTAACTGAAGTTATTACAGAACTTAAGAAAAACTTTAAATCTTAGATAAATGCCAAGTTTAGATGATTTAAAAAAAAGAATATCAAGCGTTAAGTCTACTCAGAAGATTACAAAGGCAATGAAAATGGTTGCCGCGTCCAAGTTAAGAAGAGCGCAAGAAAATGCAGAAAAAGGAAGACCATATTCAGACAAGATGAACAATATTATTCTTAATCTTTCAAATAGTATTGCAGATAAAGAAAATTCTCCAAAATTACTTACCGGTTCCGGTGAAGATAAAGTTCACTTATGTATTGTTATGACATCAGATAGAGGACTGTGTGGAGGATTTAACACAAATATAATTAAAAAAGCTAAAACATATTTTCAAAAAATATTAGATGCGGGCAAAACCTTAAAAATTATTACAGTCGGATCGAAAGGTTATGATCAATTGAAAAGAATATATAAAGAAAATATAATTGAAAAAATTTCTTTCAAAGAATCTAAGTATGCTAATTATTTTGATGCTGACAAAGTAGGAAAAATAATTATTGATAAATTTGAAAAAAAAGAATTTGATGTATGTGCAATTTTTTATAACCAATTTAAAAATGTAATAACTCAAATACCACAAGAGCAACAAATAATTCCTTTAAAAACGTCTGAGTCTGAAGGTTCTTCATCGGAAGATAATTATGAATTTGAACCTGAAGAAGATGAAATATTAAGCAATTTATTGCCAAAAAATATATCTACTCAGATCTTTAAAGCAATGTTAGAGAATTCAGCTAGCGAACAAGGTTCTAGAATGAGTGCAATGGATAATGCAACCAGAAACGCTGGTGAAATGGTTGACAAGCTTACTATTCAATATAATAGAAGTCGTCAAGCAGCAATTACAAAAGAACTAATTGAAATTATATCAGGAGCAGAAAGTTTATAATTATGAGAAAAGGAAAAATTACACAGATTATTGGAGCGGTAGTAGATGTTAAATTCGAAGGAGAACTACCAGAAATATTAACCGCATTAGAGTGTGATAATGGTGGTGTTAGACTAGTTTTAGAAGTTGCGCAGCATCTAGGAGAGTCAAGCGTAAGAACAATTGCTATGGATGCAACAGAAGGACTAAAAAGAGGAGACGAAGTAACAAATACTGGAGCTCCAATTAAGGTTCCTGTTGGTCCTGAAACTTTAGGTAGAATTATAAATGTAATTGGTGAACCCATTGATGAAAAGGGAGAGGTTAAAACTAAAGAAAATTGGCCCATTCATAGATCGGCACCAAAATTTACTGACCAATCAACAGAAACAGAAATTTTAGTAACAGGCATCAAGGTGGTTGACTTGCTAGCGCCTTATGCCAAGGGCGGCAAAGTAGGTTTATTTGGCGGTGCAGGAGTAGGAAAAACAGTGATTATTATGGAGTTAATTAATAACATTGCAAAAGCACATGGTGGCTTCTCTGTTTTTGCAGGAGTTGGAGAAAGAACCAGAGAAGGAAATGATCTTTATCATGAAATGATAGAGTCAGGTGTAATTAAACCTGAAGGACCTGGATCAAAGGCTGCATTAGTTTATGGTCAAATGAATGAACCTCCTGGAGCAAGATCAAGAGTTGGATTAACCGGATTGACTGTTGCTGAATATTTTAGAGATCAAGAAGGTCAAGATGTATTATTTTTTGTTGATAATATTTTTAGATTTACCCAAGCAGGATCTGAAGTTTCGGCTCTACTTGGAAGAATTCCTTCTGCGGTAGGATATCAACCTACGCTAGCTACCGATATGGGAAATCTTCAAGAAAGAATTACAACCACAAACAAAGGATCTATTACTTCTGTTCAAGCCATATATGTGCCGGCAGATGATTTGACAGATCCAGCACCAGCAACATCATTTTCACACTTGGATGCAACAACAGTATTATCTAGACAAATTGCTGAAATTGGAATTTATCCAGCTGTAGATCCACTAGACTCAACTTCTAGAATTTTGGATCCCAGGATTGTTGGAGACGAGCATTATAGAGTTGCTAGAGAAGTTCAAAAAATTTTACAAACATACAAATCTTTACAAGATATTATTGCAATTTTAGGCATGGATGAATTATCTGAAGAAGATAAACTAATTGTTGCAAGAGCTAGAAAAATTCAAAGATTTTTATCTCAACCATTTTTTGTAGCTGAAGTATTCACAGGATCCCCAGGAAAACTTGTAGATTTGGAGTCAACAATTAAAGGTTTTGATTCTATTTGTAAGGGAGAATATGATCATTTGCCTGAATCAGCTTTTTATATGGTTGGAACAATAGAAGAGGCAATTGAAAAAGCTGAAAAGATAGCTAAAGACGCTGCCGCTTAATGAGTGAACATTTTAACATTGAAATTGTAAATCCAGAAAAATCTTTTTTATCAAAAGAAAATGTTTCAGAGGTTGTTATTCCTGCTTTTGAAGGAGAGATTGGAATTTTAAAGGATCACATACCCATAATATCTTTTTTAAAACCTGGAATAATTAAAGTTTTTACAGGCACAGAGGAAGAAAATTATTATGTAGAAGATGGAATTGTTGAATTTAAAGACAATTCATTGTCTATACTTACTAGTTCAATTTTTAATTTAAAAGATATTGACAATAACCATATTAATAATTCTATTTTAGAAGCTGAGAAAGAATTATCCAAAGATGAAATAGATGATCAAAAAAGATTTCTGTTAAATCATAAAGTTGAGGTTTTAAAATCTTTAAGCATTAACTAGATAATTTTATATAGTTCTTTTTGGATTTGCTTATAAACGTGAACTTTAAATTCAACAACTTCATCTGTTAAATTATCAATATTTACCCATTTCCAATCTAAGAACTCTGGGTGTTTGGTATTAATGTTTATTTCTTTTTCTTCCCCATCAAATCTTACTATAAACCATTTTTGTTTTTGACCTTTATATTTTCCTTTCCAAATAATTCCTATTAAGTGATTAGGTAATAGATAAGTAGTTAAACCATCTATTTCTTTGATTAATGATACAGTTTTAATACTGGTTTCTTCTTCTAATTCGCGAATAGCCGCTTCATAAAATTCTTCTCCATTGTCAATACCACCTTGCGGCATCTGCCAAAATTTTTTTGGATTATCAATTCTTTTTGCAAGAAATACTTGATTTTTTTTATTTAATACAACAATGCCTACGCCACTTCTTAGTGGCAAATCTTTGTATTTTTTTTTCATTATTAGCCGTTAAGAAGTTTTAAAGCGAAATTTAATTGATTATCAGTTTCAGTATTTAATTTAAAATCGTCGGAGTTTTCATCTACTTCAATATCTGGAGTGACACCAACACTTGAAATAGATTTTCCAGAAGGCAAATAATATTTTGATACAGTTAATCTTATGGCACCATCATTTTTCAAAGGTATGATTGATTGAACTGAGCCTTTTCCATATGTGCTTTCTCCAACTAAAATAGCTCTTTTGTGATCTTGTAAGGCACCTGCAACTATTTCTGAAGCTGAAGCAGAGCCATAGTTTATTAAAACTATCATTGTATTAGCATTTAATATATCGCCTTTTTTTGCGAACCATTTTCTATTTTCATATTTTCTTTTGCTTTTAGTAGAAACAATTTCTCCGTTATCTAAAAAAAAATCTGATATCTTTATTGCTTGAGAAAGAAGACCGCCGGGATTATTTCTTAAATCTAAAATATAATTTTCTATTTTTTCGTTTTTATTAAATTCTTTTATTTTATCATTTATTTGACTGCTGCTATTTTCATTAAATGAGGTTAGTCTTATATATCCAGTTTTTTCATCTAAAATTTTAGATTTAACAGAAGCAACTTTAATAATATCTCTTGTAATTGTAAAAGTTAAAGCTTTTCTTTCACCTCTTCTTCTTACAGTTATTTCAATATCTGTTCCAACCGGTCCTCTCATTAGATCAACTGCCTCAGTAAGAGACTTTCCTTGGACCTGAGTGTCATTTATTTTTACAATATAATCTCCAGCTTTTACACCAACTTTTGAAGCTGGTGAATTATCTATTGGAGATATTACTTTAACAACTCCGGCTTCCATTCCAACTTCAATACCTAGTCCCCCAAATTCTCCACTAGTTTCCGTTCGCATATTTTTAAAAGAATCTGGTGACATGTACGCAGAATATGGATCCAAGGATTGCAAAACACCATTGATAGCAGCATCCATAGCTTCACTTTGATTTACATCATCAACATATTCTTTATTAATTTTATCTAACACCTCGCTAAATAAATCAATTTTTTTATAGATGTCATCTTCATTTGCAGCATAACCTGTAGAAAAGAAGATTATAAAAAGAAATAAAAATACATTTTTTAATATATTTTTCATATAATTACTTTTTCTTTAGGCATAAGTTCAGGCCACATCTTCTCTAATTCATAAAACTTTCTTTTTTTTGGATTAAAAATGTGAACTATTAAATCAATTCCATCAACTAGCTTCCAGTCATTACTATCTTTTCCTTCAATTTTACAATTTTGAATTCCGTTATTTTTAAATTTTTCAAAAACTTGCTCAGATAAAGATTGTATATGTCTAGAAGAAGTGCCGCTAGCAATTATCATATAATCAGCTATTGAGGATTTTCCTTCAAGATCAATAGATACTATATCTAATGCCTTATTTGAGTCTAAAGTATTGATTATTTCTTTTTTAAGATTGGAAATTTTATCCATTAATTTATTTTAGACTATCAAATTTTTCTTAATTTAGAAGATGAAATATTAACTTTTCTAAATTTTATAAAATTTATATCTTTTTTATTATATTTTTTAAAAGTAGGTGATTTTAAAGATTTTGCTTTGTATCCATACCTATCAAAGACGAGAATTTTACATAGATTGGGAATTAGATTAGATTTTTTCCATTTATGAAAACTTACTAAATTATCAGCGCCCATTATAAAATAGATTTTTGAATTATTATTTTTTTTTACAAAGTATTTTATTAAATCTATAGTTTTATTCGATTTTATTTTTTTTTCATAAAACCCAATTTTAATAAATCTATTTTTCGAATTGATATTTTTTGCATATTTTATTCTATCTTTTAAACTTAGTGAACTTTTTGTTTTAAAAGGATTTTTTTTTGTAAGCGCCCATACTACTTGATCAAGTTTAAATTTTTTTTTTGCTTCTTTTGAAATTATTATGTGACCAATATGAGCAGGATCAAATGTTCCGCCTAATATTCCAATTTTTTTTCTATTTTCTAATTTGGCCCGACCCATAAACTTCGTATTTATAACTTACAAGCTGGTTAAGTCCAACAGGACCTCTTGGAGGAAGCTTATTTGTTGATATTCCTACTTCACCACCAAAACCAAATTCACCTCCATCTGCAAATTGAGTGGAAGAGTTGTGTATTGCAATTGAACTTTTTACATTTTTAATAAATAATTTTGCTGACTTTTTATTCTTAGTTATTATTGCATCTGTATGCATCGTTCCGTATTTGTTAATGTGGTAAATAGCTTCTTTAATGTCATTTACAAGTTTTACAGATATTTTTGCAGACAAAAACTCTTTAGACCATATTTTTTCACCAGTTGGTTTCGATTTTCCTTTATATAATTTTTTTATTTTTGAGTCTGCATAAATACTACAACCATTTTTTTTTAATTCTTGTAAAATGTTATTAACAAATTTTGAATTTTTTTTGTGAATAAGCAAAGTTTCTGTTGCGCCACAAATACTTGTATTTCTCAATTTAGCATTAATTATAATTTTCTTTGCCATTTTAAGATTTGCATTTTTATCTATGTATGTATGACAAATTCCTTCGAGATGACCAATAACAGGAACTGATGATAAGTCTTGTACTTTTTTTACCAAACTTTTTCCGCCTCTTGGAATTATTACATCAATATAATTATTCATTTTTGAAAGCATAAAATCTACTAATTTTCTATTTTTGTTGTCAACAAACTGTACAAAATTTTTATTTATTTTGTTTTTTTTCAATGATTGTCTAAATAGATTTGCTAAAATTTTATTACTAAAATATGCCTCTGATCCACCTCTCAAAATTACACAATTTCCAGATTTAAAACATAAAGTAGAAACATCAGCTGTAACATTGGGTCTGCTTTCATATATTATTCCAATAATACCTATTGGTATAGTTACTCTTTTTATTTTAAGACCATTTGGTCTTTTCCATTTGTTTAATTCTATATCAACAGGATTCTTAAATTTAATAACTGTTTTAATTGATTTAATTATATAGTTTATTTTCTCTGAATTTAGAGAGAGTCTTTTAATTAAATTTTCTTTTAATTTTTTTAATTTTGCAGATTTAATATCTTTTTTATTTTGCGAGATGATTTTATTTTTATTTTTAATTATTAGCCTACAATAATCTTCTAAAACTTTATTTTTTATTTTTGAATTAATTTTACTTCTAAAAGCTACTCTAGAGTTTTTTCCAATTTTATATAATAATTTGCTCATTAGACTTTAACCATATCATCTTTATGAATAACTTCAGATTTAGAAGTGTATCCTAATAGACTATTTATTTTATTAGAATGTTGTCCTTTTATTTTTGTTATTTCTTCAGAAGTGAAACTGCTTAATCCTCTAGCAAATTCATTCATGTTATTGTCTAATATTTTAATATGGTCTCCTTTATTAAATTTTCCTCTAACTTCTTTAATTCCTGGAGCTAGTAAGCTTTTGCCACTTTTTAAAGCGTTTAAAGCTCCTTCGTCGATAATTAATTCTCCTTTGGGTGATATAGAGCTAATTATCCATTTTTTTCTAGCATCTAATTTAGAAATTTTTGGCAAAAACCAAGTACACAAATTTTTATCTAACATGTTTTTTATTGGTCTGTTTATCAAACCATTAGAAATAGCCATATGGCATCCTGCTAATTGACAAATTTTTGCAGCATCAATTTTTGTTTTCATTCCCCCTGTACCATGTTCGCCGACACTTTTTGTTGCTATTTTTTCAATTTTTTCATCAATATTTTTTATCTCTTTTATAAGTTTTGCATTCTTATCTATTTTTGGGTTTTTAGAATAAAATCCATTTACATCGGAAAGCAAAATTAGACAGTCAGCACCAGAAATTTGAGCAACTCTTGATGCTAATCTATCATTATCTCCATATTTTATTTCTGAAGTTGCAATACTATCATTTTCATTAACCACAGGAACAAATTTTAATTTAAAAAGATTTTCAAAAGTTCTTTTTGCGTTTATAGCTCTTCTTCTTTGCTCTGTATCTTCTAGCGTCAATAAAATCTGAGAAAGATTAATTTTTTTTGAACTAAATTTTTTTTTAAATAAATTCATTAATTCTATTTGACCAATGGAAGCCACGGCTTGACTTTTGTCTAATTTTAAATTTTTTTTATTTAGCTTTAATTTCTTGCAACCTAAAGCAATTGCACCAGAACTTACAATAATTACATTTTTTTTTAATTTTTGTAAGTTTTTCACATCTTCTGCAAAATCCGATAACCATTTTTCCCTTATAGTTTTGCTATCATTTATAATTAAAGAAGATCCAATTTTTATTACAACTGTTTTTGATTCGTTAAGATACATAATTAATTAATTTTGATTTAATATCAGATACAGTTTTTTTATCGAGAGTAGACATAACTACTACATTTTTATTAATTTCTTGTTTAAAAAATGACAATTTTTTCTTAATTTGATCTTTCTCAATTAAATCTATTTTATTAAATACAACTAGTTCTTCTTTATCCAAAAGATCTTTGCTATATTTTTTAAGTTCTTCTCTAACTAGCTTATATGATTTAATTAAATCTTTTTCAGTAATATCAATTAAATGCAGTAATGTCTTACACCTTTCAATATGTTTTAAAAATTTAATGCCTAAACCCGTGCCTTCATGTGCTCCCTCAATTAGACCTGGTATATCAGCTAATGTGATTTCTTTATCATCATAAATTGCAACCCCAAGATTTGGATTTAATGTAGTAAATTTATAATTTGCAATTTTAGGATTAGCACTCGTTAATGAAGCTAATAAACTTGACTTTCCTGCGTTAGGCAGTCCAATTATTCCTATATCAGCAATAGTTTTTAATTGTAACCATATCCAATATTCTTCACCCAGTGCACCTTTGGTAAATTTTTTTGGGGCTCTATTTGTTGAAGATTTGAATCTTGTATTACCAAAGCCTCCTTTTCCTCCAATGGCTACTACAAATTCTTCATTTTCTTTTTTAAAATCATAAATTACAGTTTTATTATCTTCCTCAAAAATTTGGGTTCCTATTGGAACTTTTAAAAATAAAGTTTTACCACCTCTTCCAGTTTTATTTTTTCCGCTTCCATCTCCGCCTCTTTCTGCTTTAAAGTGTTGTTGATATCTGAAGTCAATTAATGTGTTTAGATTTCTTTCTGCTTTTAAAATAACTGAACCGCCCTTTCCTCCATCGCCTCCATCAGGTCCCCCAAATTCAATAAATTTTTCTCTCCTAAAGCTTGGTGAGCCAGATCCACCATCGCCTGCTTTTACAAATATCTTAACTTGATCGAGAAATTTCATTTAACAACTGATTAAATTTAGTTGTGATTATTAATTGGGCTTAACTGAAACGTAAGTTCTATCAGATCTGCTTTTTTTAAACTCTACTTTGCCCTTTGCTACTGAAAATATTGAATGATCTTTTCCTATCCCAACATTTTCACCAGGAAAAATTTTTGTACCTCTTTGTCTAACAATTATATTGCCTGGGACTACTATTTGGCCTCCATATTTTTTTACTCCAAGTCTTCGACCCGCACTATCTCTTCCATTTCGCGATGATCCACCAGCTTTTTTTGTTGCCATAATTTACTTAGCGCCCTCTTTTAATTCTGCTTTAACTTCCTTAATTTCTTTTTTTATTTTTTCAGCTTCAGATATTATTTTGCCATCTTTTGAAAAAATTTTATTAATTCTAATTAATGAAAATTGTTGTCTATGTCCATTTTTTCTTCTTGAGTTTTTTCTTCTTCTTTTTTTGAAAATAAGAATTGTTCTGTTTTTTGAATTTTTTATTAAATCAGCCTCTACTTTAGCACCAGAAATAGTTGGCTCACCCAATTCTATAGACTTGTCATCCCCATAAGCTAATATTTCTTTAAATTCAACTTTAGTTTCAGGCTTTGAATCTTCTAATTTTTCTACTTTAATTATTTCCCCGGCCTTCACCTTGTACTGTTTTCCACCTGTTTGTATAACTGCGAATGACATTATTTTCTAAATTTTATAAACAGCAATATAATCAGAGACTTGTTTTAGTCAAGACGAATAAGTTAGAAATTATCCTTTAAATCTCTTAATTTTGAAAATGACTGCACATCTTTTGATCTTAAAAAAATATTACATTCTAGCTCTTCTTTAATTGTAGTGGGAATAGTAGGAAGACCTTTTTCTAAATTTGTTTTTACTAATTTTATCTTTTCTTTAAGAGTGGGGTTATTTTCATCATGTTTAATACAAAATTCTGAATTTTTTAAAGTGTATTCGTGACCACAATAGATTTTAGTGTCTCCTGGAAAAGATTTAATTAATTGTAGAGAGGAAAACATTTCTTCATAAGTTCCTTCAAAAATTCTACCACAACCCAATGAAAACAAAGTGTCTCCTGTAAATAAAATATTTTGATTAAAAAAATGATAACAAACATGTCCAGAAGTATGACCCGGAATATGATAAATTTTTGCTTCAAATTTATTATTTTTCCAAATTTCTTTATCATCCAAAGCAATATCTATTTCGGGAATTCTATTTTTATCTTTTTTGAAACCAATTACTTTTGAATTATATTTTTTTTTAAGATCTTTATTTCCACCAATATGATCAAAATGATGATGAGTATTTAGTATAAATGTTAAATTTATTTTATTTTTTTCAGTATAATCAATTATTGGTTTCGATTCACTTGGGTCAATTACGCATGCAGAATTGCTTTCTTCATCAATTAATAGATATGAATAATTGTCTTCTAAGCATTTAATTATTTCTATTTTCATTTATTTTCAATTAGGAATATTCCCAATTCTGATATTAGGTTTTTATATTCTAAATTTTTCAAACTAATTTCTGAAATTTCTTCTTGATTTAAAGCTAATGATTTAAAAATTCTAATATTTCTTTTTTCACAAAAAATAAAAAAATCTTTAATAGTGCACATGTGTAAATTTGGTGTATTGTGCCATTCGTAAGGAAGATTTTTTGTTACAGGCATAGTTCCTTTTGTTAATAGCGCTAGCCTAACTTTCCAATAGCCAAAATTAGGGATGGTTACTATCGCTTTCTTTCCAACTCTTAATAAATTTGTAATAACTTTTTCTGGATTTAAAAACGCTTGAAGAGTTTGGCTTAAAATAACATAATCAAAAGAATGATTAGGAAATTGAATTAAATCATTTTCTGCATTTCCTTCTATTACCGGCAAACCTTTTGATAAACAATTTTGAACACTTTTTTTTGAAATTTCTAAGCCCCTTATATCTTTAGTTTTATTTTCAAATAGATATTTCATTAATTCACCATCCCCACATCCGACATCAAGTGTTTTAGAATTTTTTTCAATTAATTCAGATATAATTTTATATTCTTTTTTCATTTAGATTTGAGTATGTGTTTTTTAAATAATTTTTTAGAGTATTAAGAAAGTCTGGAGTGTTTAGCAGAAAAGAATCATGACCTTTATCGGATTCTATTTCTATAAAACCAACATCGGCTCCAATTGCATTTAAGGCGATTACAATATCTCTATTTTCAGGTGTTGGATATAACCAGTCAGATGTAAATGATATAACAAAAAATTTGGTTTTACTTTTCCCAAAAGCTTTTGATAAATTTCCGTTAAATTTATTTGTTAAATCAAAATAGTCCATTGCTCTTGTTATGTATAGATAGCTATTGGCATCAAAACGATCCACAAAAACGGATCCTTGATGTCTCAAATAGCTTTCTATCTGAAAGTCGACATCGAAACTAAATTTTAAATCGTCTCTTTCATGAAGTTTTCTTCCAAATTTTTCTTGTAAACCTTTTTTGGATAAATAAGTAATATGTGCAGCCATTCTTGCTACAGCCAAACCTTTATTTGGATTTTTTTCATTTTCTCCATAGAAACCATTTTGCCAATTTATGTCAGCCATAATTGATTGTCTTCCAAGTTCATTTAATGCAATATTTTGTGCAGAATGACTTGCGGTACAAGCTATTGGTACTGCCACTTTAGCCTTGTTTGGAAAGTTTGAAACAAACTGTAAAACCTGCATTCCACCCATAGACCCTCCAGCTATAGCAAATAATTTTTCAATCTTAAAAAAATCTAAAAGATTGTACTGTGCATTCACCATGTCATTTATAGTTATAACTGGAAAATTTGTTCCTATGGGCTTGTTTGTTTTGTTATCAATTGTACTTGGTCCATATGAACCCATACACCCACCTATAACATTTGCACATATTACAAAAAACTTTTCAGTATCAAATGCTTTTCCAGGACCCATTGCATGACTCCACCACCCCTCTTTATTAGTAATTGGATTTATACCAGAGGCAAATTGATCTCCTGTTAATGCATGAAAAACTAAAATGGCGTTATCTTTATTTTCATTTAATTTTCCATAAGTTTCGTAAGCTAAAGGGAAATTTGAAATTTCTTTTCCACAATCTAATTTTAGTGGATTTTTAACTAATATATTTTTTATCTTACTTAAATCGTTCATATACATTTTTTATTGAATTGGGAGGAAAAAAACTTGTTTAGCAGTTTTTTTATAGCGCTCGCAATTCAGTTTAAATCAGCGCAAAAAGTTTTTACAAGAAACATATTTATTTGTCAATTTCTTTAGAATTAATTGATTGTATTATTAGAATATTTAACTATTTATTAGTTAAATTGTACAATGATCACTCCTACTTTTAGAAAGATAAATCTACAGGTTTATAAACCTGGCCGATCTATATCAAAAAAAAATAAAAAAGTTATTAAACTTTCTGCTAATGAGTCTGCTTTAGGAATAGGAAAAAAAGTTCAAAAAGTTTTAAAAACTTTTGACAAAAAAATTTCTAAATATCCAGATAGCAAATTCAAAAGTCTAACTAATCAAATTTCAAAAAAATATAAATGTAATCAAAATCAAATTATCTGCGGTTCTGGTTCTGATGAAATAATACAAATGTTGTGTCAGCTTTTTTTAAAAAAAGGAGACGAAGTAATAGTTCCACAATACAGTTTTTTAATGTATAGAATTTATGCAAAAATAGTAGATGCCAAAGTAATATTTTCAAAAGAGATTAATTTTAAAATTTCTATTAAAGAAATATTAAAAAAGGTAACAAAAAAAACTAAAATAGTATTTTTGGCTAACCCAAATAATCCAACTGGAACATATATTGATAATAGAGAGTTAGTAAAATTAAGAAAAAAACTTAGTAGCAGAATATTGCTTGTGGTTGATGATGCTTATTTTGAATACATGGTTAACAAAGATTATAAATCTGGATTAGAAATTTTTAAAAATAAAAAAAATGTATTTATTTTAAGAACATTTTCAAAAATTCATGGTCTAGCTTCTTTAAGAATAGGTTGGGGTTATGGAGATAAAAAAATAATTGATGAATTATATAAAATAAAGCCCCCTTTTAATGTAAATAAAATTGCTCAAGTATGTGCAATAGAAGCATTGAAAGATAAAGAATTTATTAAAAAATCTGTTAAACATAATATTTTATGGGGTAAAAAAATTAAAAGAGAATTAGAAAAATATAAAATAAGCACTAATAAAATTGGTCCAAATTTTTTTCTGTTAAATTTTAATAAAAGTAAAATTTCAGCTAACAAGGTTGAAAAAAAACTTGAAGATTCTGGAATAATTCTTAGAGAAATGAGATCTTACAGAATTAAAAATTGTTTAAGATTTACTATTGGAAATAAAAAAGAAAATATATTTTTTATAAATAAAATGAAATCTATTTTTAAAAATGTTTAAAAAAATATTAATTGTTGGATGTGGCTTGATTGGATCTTCGGTATTAAGAGGTTCTTTTAATAGAAAAATTTCTAAAAAAATATTTGTTTACGAAAAGTCAAAAAAAAATATATCAAAAATAAAAAAGATAAACTCAAAAGTAATTATTTTAAAAAAATTAAATAATAAGATATCAGATATTGATTTTGTTATATTGTCGACACCAATGAGTCAGTATGAAAGAATTATTCCATATTTAAATAAATTTTTAAGTAAAAAAAGTATAATTACTGATGTAGGATCAACAAAGCAAAATGTTTTAAACTTAAAAAATAAAAAATTAAATAAATCTTTAGATTGGATTTTAAGTCATCCAATTTCTGGATCAGAGGTTAGTGGACCAGAATATGGTACAAAAAATTTATTTTTAAATAAATGGTGCATTATTGTTAGTGATAAAAATAAAAGTAAAGTTAAAAAAGTAATTAGATTTTGGAAAAAACTTGGATCTAAAGTAATTTTAATGGATCCAGTCGAGCATGATAAAATATTTTCATTAACTAGTCATTTACCTCATTTAATTGCTTATAACTTAATTAAGACTGCACAAGATTTTCAAAAAAAACATAAGAAAAATGTAATTAAATTTAGTGCCGGAGGTCTTAGAGATTTTTCTAGAATAGCCGCTTCAAATGAAATTATGTGGAGAGATGTATTTTTTAATAATAGAAAAAATATGATTAATGCAATAAATATGTTTATTAAAAATTTAAATTCATTTAAAAAAAATATTCTAAATCTTGAGGATAAAAACTTAAGGAAAAAACTTATCAATTCTAAAAAGGTAAGAAAACAGATAATTGATTTAAAACAAGATGTTTCAAAACCAGACTTTGGTAGAGAATAAATTTAAATCGAAAATATTTTTTTTACTTCAAGATTAGCGGTATCTTTTATAAGCCTAATTGTTTTTTTTATTGGCATAATTAAAACTTTTTTTCTTGGACCATATGCATGTATTAATTCTTTTGAATTAATGCATATTGCGACATGTCCTTTCCAATAAATAATATCCCCAAGTCTAAATTTTTTTATAATAGTACCTTTTTTATATTTTATCTGATCAAAGGTATCTCTTGGAAAAAAATTGTTATTAAATTTATAAAATATTTGTATTAAAGCAGAACAATCGATACCTCTGTAGGTTTTTCCTCCCCATTTATATTTACAATTTAAAAACAATTTTAAAATTTTAATAATATTTTTTTCTTTTTGATGAACTAACTTAATATCTTTAGCAAATATCCATTTGTTTTTATCAAACATAACAAAATTGTTTTTTTTTTTTAGTATTTGTATTTTGCTTGAAAAAGACAAAAAATTTTTTGATTTGTACTTCTTTAAATTTTTTGGATATTTAAAAATTCTTGACTTAAGAACACTTACTTTGTGAGTACCTGCAAAGTTAGTTAAATACTTTGTTGGCTTAATATAACCTATATAATTGTCATATTTAGTTCTTATTTTAAAAAAATTTTTTTCCTTTTTTATAATTTTAAATTTTTCACCGTAAATTATTTGTGAACCAATCTTTGAATTAAAAGATGGACGATCGTATAGATTTATAAATGGATTTTTGCAAAAAAAGCTATTTTGCACCAAGTTTTAATTTATCTTTAATTAACCATAAACAAATTAATGATGGAATAACCATAACTGTAGTTAATACGAAAAATGTACCCCAATCTCCATTCAACCAGTCAACTAATGCCCCTGAAGAAGAAGCCAAAGTTGTTCTTCCAGCCGTTCCAATTGAAGCAAGTAATGCATATTGAGTTGCTGTGTAGGTTCTATCAACTAATAATGATATAAAGGCGACAAAAGCAACTGTTGCAAAAGCGGCTGTAATATCATCAGCTATAACAGCAATTGCAAACATTAATTCTGATTTTCCTGTCCAAGCTAGAACTGCAAATAACAGATTTGTTAATGCCATTAATCCCCCAGCAACAAACATTGTCTTCACCGTTCCAGATCTCATTGCAAATATTCCCCCTAATAATGTAAATACAACTGTTGTAATCCATCCTAAGGTTTTAGAGTAAATTGCAATTTGTCCTTTAGAAAATCCCATTTCTTTATAAAAGACGATTGACATACGACCAAGAAAAGCTTCTCCAATTTTAAATAAAAATACAAATCCTAAGATTCCTAAAGCTATTTTAAATCCATTTTTTTTAAAGAAACTAATTATAGGTCCGCCAATTGTACCCATAATCCAAGAAATATAATTAGTTATAATATTGCTAGATCCCAGATTTTTTTCTATGATTTTATCAGTTTGTTTTTGTTTTAATTGTCTATCAGTTTTAATTGGCTCGTGAACAAACATTAGACCGATATTCATTAAAATAATAACAGCTCCCAAAACCAAGAAAGTTGCTTGCCAATAACCCACAATTCCTATTTTTTCAAAATATTCTGCAGTGAACAATGCTATAACGCCTCCTAACTTATAACCTGTCCACCACCCAACAACAGCCATTGCGGCACCTGCAGCCATAGATTTTCCTTCGTTTGCATTGATCTGTTCAATTCTTAAAGCGTCAACAGTTATATCTTGGGTAGCTGAAGCAATCGCAATAATTAATCCTACTGAAATCAACAAAGCCAAATCTTGTGTTGGATTAATATAACTCCACACAACTAAACTTACCAGGATTGCAACTTGCATTAAAACTATCCATCCTCTTCTATGACCTAGTTTTTTTGTTAAATAAGGAATCTGAATTCTATCAATTATTGGTGCCCATAAATAATTGAATGCGTAAACACCAAAAATTAAGCCTGCCCATCCAATAGTTGATCTGCTAAGTCCTTCTTCTTTTAACCATAAACTTAAACTGCTTCCAATTAGAACCCAAGGAAAACCACTTATGGCCCCAAGAAGTAAAATTCTTACCATTCTTATGTCTCTGTAAACTAAGAGAGATTCAGTCCAGCTTTGCTTTTTTCCAATCATCAATATTTTCTCCAAAAAGAAGGTATAAACAATACTAATACAGCAAACAATTCTAATCTACCTAAAATCATCGCAATGCTTAAAATCCACTTAGAAAAATCAGTTAATTGAGAAAAATTACCATTAGGACCAATGATTTCTCCTAAACCAGGACCAACATTTGATATTGAGGTTGCCGCAGCAGATATGGCTGTAATAAAGTTTAAACCATTAATTGACAATAAAGCAGTAACAATAAAAAAAATTAATATATATAAAAATATAAATGAAATTATTGAAGCCATAAATTTTTCATCAATATTATTTTTTTCATATTTAATATTAAATATTCCTCTTGGATAAATTATTTTTTTTAGCTGATTGGATATAAACTGATATAAAATTTGTACTCTAAATATTTTTATACCGCATGCTGTTGAGCCTGCACACCCACCTATAAACATTAATATCAAAAAATACATTAATGGGAAAGAACCCCAATCACTAAAATTTTGTGTAACATATCCTGTCCCGGTAAGAATAGAAATTACATTAAAAGCAACTTCTCTTATATTTATTTGAAATATATTTTGATTTTTTATTGATAGATAAACAAACATTAAAAGAATGGAAAATATAATTATTTTAAAAAAAGTTTTTATTTGAGCATCGTTTAAAAATATTTTTTTGTCTCCATTTAAATATTTAATATATGCAATAAATGGAATGCTTCCTAAAATAATAAATACAATTGATGTAAGTTCAATTAATGCACTATCAAAATAACCAATCGATTCATTGTAATTTGAAAAACCACCAGTCGCTATAGTTGTCATAGAATGTACAATGCTATCAAAAAAACCCATTCCAAAAATTTTATAGAATACCGCACAAGTAATAGTTAGAGCCACATAAACTAAAATTAATCGAATAGAAATTTCTTTAGATTTAGGTAATATTTTTTCTGGAGTGTTACTTGTAGAAATTACAAATAATTGCATTCCACCTATATTCATAATTGGCATTAAAGTTATTGCCATTACAATAATTCCTATTCCACCTAACCATTGAAGCATTGCTCGCCATAATAAGATCGCTTTTGGAGTTTCGTTCAAATTAGTTATTATGGTAGAACCAGTAGTAGTTATTCCTGACATGCTTTCAAAAAATGCATCTGTAAGAGTTAATTCTATGTCGGAAAATATAAATGGAAGTGAACCAAATATAGCTATACTTAACCAAGATAGAGCAGTAAGAAGAAAAGCTTGGGATAAAGTTAGTTTTTTATCGTGATCAAGGTTTGATAAAAAAAACAATATACCAAATATTATTGTGACTACTCCTGAACTTATAAATCCAGAATCAATTTGATCATAAAAAAATTGTGCCAAGATAGGCACTATCATCGATAGCCCTAAAATAATTTGCAAAACTCCTAATGTAAAAAAAACAGTTTTATAATTGGACATTTTGAATGAACATTATTTTATGGTAAATAAATTTCAACTCTATAAGAATTATTAAAAACGTTATTTTATAAGTTATTTACATTGTTGTGATAGATAAATCTAACATAGAAAAAACAAATGCTTGGCCATTTGTAGAGGCTAAAAAAGTTCTCAGAGAGAGAAAAAAGAATATTGACGCAAAGGGTAAAATAATTCTTCAAACCGGATATGGTCCTAGTGGTCTGCCTCATATAGGAACCTTTGGTGAAGTTGCCAGAACATCTATGGTTGTAAATGCTCTTAATCAACTCACTGATATACCAAAAGAAATTATAACATTTTCTGATGATATGGATGGATTAAGAAAAGTTCCTGGAAATATTCCAAATCAAGAAAAACTACAAAATAATTTACACAAGCCTTTAACTCAAGTTCCAGATCCATTTGAAAAATATAATAGTTTTGGTGAGCATAATAATGAAATGTTAAAAAATTTTTTAGATAAATTTAACTTTAAATATACATTTAAAAGCTCATCCGAACTCTATAAATCTGGACATTTTAATTCTACCTTAAAACTTATATTAAAAAATTATCAAGGAATAATGGACATAATTATGCCAACACTTGGAAAAGAAAGGCAAAAAACATATTCTCCTTTTCTGCCAATTTGCCCAGATACAGGAACTGTTTTAGAAATACCTATTTTGGATATAGACGAAAAAAATTCTAAAATTATTTTTGATAATAAGGGAAATAAATTGGAAAAAAACATACTAGACGGAAATTGTAAATTACAATGGAAAGTTGATTGGGCTATGAGATGGTATGCGCTTGATGTTGATTTTGAAATGTATGGCAAAGATCTTATTGAAAGTGCAATCTTATCAACCAAAATTATAAAATTATTAGGAAAACCAAATCCCTCAGGTTTTGCTTATGAACTTTTTTTAGACGAAAAAGGTGAAAAAATATCCAAATCCAAAGGAAATGGAATAACAATTGATAAGTGGTTAGAATATGCTTCACCTGAAAGTTTGTCGCTTTTTATGTATCAAAATCCAAAACGTGCAAAAAAACTTTATAAAGAAATAGTTCCAAAAGCTGTTGATGAATATCTTGATTTTATTGAAAAAGGAAAAAGCCAAAATGAATTACAATTGTTGCTAAATCCAGTCTGGCATGTTCATAATGGAGAAATGCCAAATGAAAATTCAGTTATGCCTTTTTCTATGCTTTTAAATCTTGTCGAAACAAGTAATGCCGATTCCAAGGAACTATTATGGAAATTTGTAAGAAAATATAAAAAAGATATTTCAGAAAAAGACCACCCTATATTTGATAAGCTAATTAATTATGCAATTAAATATTTTAATGATGTGATAAAATCCGAAAAAATATACAAAAAACCAAATAAAGTAGAAAAAAATGCTTTAGAAGCTTTAATTAAAGTTTTAGATAAATGCGATGATGATATGCAGCCAGAGGACATTCAAACAAATATTTACAGTGCTGGAAAAGAAAACGGTTATAAAGAAAACCTAAGAGATTGGTTTAAATTAATTTATGAAGTTATATTTGGAGATGAAAATGGCCCTAGAATGGGTTTTTTTATAAGCTTTTTTGGAGTTAATGAAACAAAAGAACTTATAAAAGATAAATTAAATAATGTTTAATAAATTAAGACCTTTAATATTTAAATTTAGCCCAGAAGTCGCTCATTCATTAGCCATCAAAACATTAAAATTAAATTTGTTTCCATCAAATAGAATTAAAGAAACATCTTTATTAGGAACTAAATTATTTGGTAAAAATATTATAACTCCAATAGGTGTGGCAGCTGGATTTGATAAAAATGCAGAAGTCTACAATCCTTTATTTAATTTAGGATTTGGATTTGTTGAAGTAGGAACAGTTACTCCTAAAGCACAATTTGGCAATCCAAGACCTAGAGTTTTTAGATTAGAAGAAGATAATGCTTTAATTAATAGATTGGGTTTTAATAATTCTGGATCAGATGAAATTAGTTCAAGAATAAAAAAAAACTTACCTAATGGTTTTTTAGGAATAAATATTGGTCCAAATAAAGATACAGAAAATAGAATTGAAGACTACTTAAAATGTTTTAGGAAATTTTATGATCTTGGTGATTATATAACAATAAATATTTCGTCCCCAAACACTGAAAACTTAAGAGATTTTCACAATAAAAATGAATTAGAAGAATTATTGGATGCAATTCAAAAAGAAAAAAATATATTAAAATCTAATATCCCAATAGCAGTAAAAATTTCTCCAGATATAGAAAATAACAAAGTTGATACTGTAGCTGGAATTTTATTAAAATATTCTGTAGATATTGCAATCATTTCAAACACAACCGATAGAAATAGAGATAGTTTAAAAAATATTAACAAATTAGAAAAAGGTGGACTATCAGGAAAACCAATTGAAACAAGATCAAATGAACTAATTAGAAATTTTTATAAAATATTTGGAAAAAATATTAAAATAATCGGGGTGGGAGGTATCGACTCAGGAAAAAGTGCTTTTGAAAAAATATTAAATGGAGCTAGTTTAGTTCAGCTATATACTGGAATGGTTTACAAAGGACCAAATATTGCTTTGAAAATTAGTAATGAATTAAATGATATTTTAAAAAATCAAGGAATAAAAAATATTTCTGAAATAATAGGAACAAAAAATTGACCTTGACGAGCTAGATCAGAGATCTTATACAGTCACATATTTTATGTCTAAGAAATGCGAACTTACTGGAAAAATACCTCTTAAAGGTCATAATGTTAGTCATGCTAACAATAAAACCAAAAGAAGATTTTTACCAAATCTAAAAAAAGTAAAATTTAAAAGTGAAATTTTAAAAAAAAGTTTAAAACTTACAGTATCAAACGCTGGAGTTAGATCTGTTGACAAAAAAGGTGGTTTCGATGAATTTCTTAAATCTGTAAAATCTAGAGATTTGTCCTCGAGATTAAAAAAACTTAAAAAATCATTAATTAACAAATTAGCCTAATGAATAGATTATTTTTAACACTCTCATTTTTGATGGGAGCAGTTGTTCTATCATCAAATTATTTAGTTCAATTTCCTATTAATCATTATGGGTTAAATGAGATTCTAACTTATGGTGCATTTAGCTATCCCATAGCATTTTTGATAACCGATTTAGCAAATAGAGTTTATGGAAAATTAATTGCAAGAAAAATTGTATATATTGGTTTTATAATTGGTATTTTATCTACTCTTTTATTTTCAACAAATTTTTCTGATTTAATTTCATTAAGGATAGCAATAGGTTCAGGAACAGCTTTTATTGTTGCTCAATTGTTGGATGTTCAAATATTTGATCAACTTAGAAGGAAAAAATGGTTTATTGCTCCATTAGCATCTTCATGTATAGGCTCAATAGTTGATACATTTTTATTTTTCTCAATATCCTTTTACGGAACAAATATGCCGTGGGTTACATTATCCTTGGGTGATTTGATGGTAAAAATATTAGTTTCATTATTAATGCTCATTCCATTTAGATTATTATTAGGATCTTTAAAAGCAGCTTAAAATTAGTACAAAAATTTATAAGCTAAAATTTTATATGCTAATTTTGCAACTAAAAAATTGTAGGAGTTAAAGCCTTTTATTGGTGATAGTTCATTAATATCCGCTCCTACTATATTTGAATTTTTAGCCGCTATCTTAATTATATTTAAAGTTTCATTCCAAAAAAGACCTCCTGGTTCTGGTGTCCCAGTGGCTGGCATGATACTTGAATCAAGTCCATCCACGTCAAATGTTAAATAGACTGTTTTGTTCTTAATCATTTTTTTGAACTTATTTAAATTCCATTTATTTTTGTCTTTTGCCCAAAAAATATTTATTCTTGAAGAGTTTTTTTTAAAATAAAGCATTTCATTTTTTGAAATATTTCTAATACCAAAAGATACTATAGATACATTTTTATAATCCAAACATCTTCTAATTGCTGATGCATGTGAAAATTTTTCTCCATTATAACTGTCTCTTAAATCTGCATGAGCATCAAAGTGTAATAAGCATAAATTTTTATACTTTTTAGCAAATGGAGCTATACAACCAGGCGTTATTGAATGCTCGCCTCCAAGAATTAAAGGAAAAATTTTTTTTTTTAATACTTTTTCATTAATTTTTGAAATTTGATTTAAAGCTTTTTTTATATTTCTATCAATTTTAAATGATTTTAAAGTTTTAATTCCAATTTTTTTATATGGTTCACAATTAAGCTCTTCATCATAAAGCTCTACTTGATGCGAAGCTTTAATAATTTCTTTTGGTCCATTTTTTGTGCCACCACCATAACTAACTGTTTTTTCCAAACCAAAAGGGACAACTACAACTTTTTCTTTAACATTGAATTTATTATCAACCCCCAGAAAACCCAATTTGTTTGATAAATAATTCAATTTTTAACCAAATATTTTATTGAAATTTTTTCTAGATCTATTCTTCCACTCGCCTCTATGATAAGCGTCACTTGCAATTAAAGGAAGAACACTAGTTGCTTCAGCAAAAACCATTTGTTCTTTTGTAACATCTACTTTTCCCCAAGAACTCGCTTCTTTTAAAGTTGAACTACTGCAAGCGCCATCTCTTGAATCGGCAACTGTTATTTGTACTGCATACTTGTGCATGTCAACTTGTTCACCTAATAGTTCTGCACAAATTACTGTATCTTGAATAAAATTTTTTGGCACACCCCCACCAATCATGAATAATCCAGATCCTTTAGATTTTATTTTTATTTCAGTTAATTCACGAAACTCTCTTATTGAGTCTATTGTAATGTGTTTTATTGGGTTTCTTTCTTGGTGCATTACTAATCCAAAACCAGCACTTGAGTCTGTAAAAGCAGGGCAAAATATTGGGACGTTATTATCATATGCCATTTCAATTAAAGATCCTTTTTTTTTGGCATTTGATTTTAAATATTTTCCTATTTCATTAATAAATTCTCTAGATGTATAGCTTTTTGGTTCTAAATTATCAGCAATATCACCAATCGCTTTATCACACATTTGTAACTCATTTTCATCGATGTAAGTATCATAAATTCTATCTATATAATTTTCTCTTAACTCGGAGTCATTTTGGAATTGAGATCCTTGGTAATGCTTGAATCCTAAAGCTTCAAAAAAATCCATATCAATTACAGAGGCTCCTGTAGCCACAATAGCATCAATCATATTATATTTAATCATATCTCTATAGATGTGCATGCATCCAGCCGCTGAAGTAGATCCAGCTAAAGTTAAGAAAATAGTACAATCTTTATCTTTTATCATTTCATTAAAGATATTAGCTGCGTTTGCAGTTTCTCTTGAAACGAAAGACATTTTTTCCATTGAAGAGATTATATTTCTTGCATCAAAAGAAGTAATGTCTATATGTTCCACTTCTTTGCTTAATAAATCTTTTTTTCTATTATGGGATAATTTTTTTTTTTCTGACATCAAGCAACAAGAAATTCTTTATTTGTTTCTTTGCCATACATTGTCATAATTGGATCATCTTCTACTTCAAATATATTGTTTGAATAAAATCCATTAAATTCAGTTCTAAATGTTAGGCCATAAGCACCTAATTGACCTAATTCGATATAATCGTTTTCTTTTATATTATTTGGCAAGATGAAGGGCCCTTTCATATAATCCAAGCTGTCGCATGTTGGTCCATAGAAATCAAATGAAGTTAATTTTTTTGAAATAGTTCTTCTACTTGCGATAAGCCTTGAAGGATAAACTATATTTGGTACACCAGCGTCAAAAAGTGTTCCATACGTTCCATCGTTTATATAGAGTTTTTGTTTTTTTCTTAAATTTACTCTTGTAATTGTTGAGCCGCTTTCAGCAACAATAGCTCGCCCTGGTTCACAAAGAATTTCTGGAAGTTTATTTAATTTTAAATTCGATAATGCTTTCTTAATTTCTTCAAAATAATTGTCTAGCGATTGTGGAATTAAATCAGGATATATAGTTGGAAAACCTCCCCCTATGTTTATTACATCTGGTATAATTTTTGTTTTTTTAATAATGCTACCAATTTCAGCAATTCCTTTAGTATAAGATATTGGATGCATACACTGAGAACCAACATGAAAACTTAATCCTATTTTTTTTGCATATTGTTTAGCCAGTCTTAATAAGCCACAAGCCTCAGAGCTAATTGCTCCAAACTTTTTTGATAAGTCTATTTCTGCATGTTCATTTGAAACTGACACTCTTACAAATAATTCTAAATCTTTTGCATGATTTGTACTTTCGATAATTTTAACTAACTCATCTTTGGTGTCTAAGGAGTATGTCTTGATACCATGTTTAAAATATGCTTCATTAATATTTTCTCTACTTTTGACAGTATGCATGTAAGAACATTTAGCATTTGAGCTTATTTTTCTGATTGCCTCTATTTCCTTTATTGAAGCTATGTCAAAATTATTAATCCCACTTTCTATAACTGTTTGCAATACAATTGGATTTGGATTAGTTTTAACAGCATAAAGGATTTTTCCTGGGAACTTATTCCTAAAATATTTAGAAGATAATTTTATTGATTTTCTTCTAATACAATAAACCGGCTCTGTTGGTTTCAGTTGTTTTACTAGTTCATCAACTGATTTAAATTTTTCCATTAATTACCTCAAAAAAAATTTAACAAAAAAAACCGCACATCTGTTATGCAATTTCTATATAAATTCAGCATTTATGGGATATGTTAGTTAAAGTAAAGTAAATAATATCATTGAAATAAAGAAAATTATTTCCATATATATGACCTAATGTCAGAAACCCAAAACATAAAAAAAATTAGTGAATTTAAGGATAATTCGTTGCTGATAGTAGATGATGATAATACATTTAGAGAGAGATTATCTAGAGCAATGGAAAAAAAGGGTTTTCAAGTTTCACAAGCAGAGAGTGTAAAAACTGGAATAGAATCTGTGAAATTGAAAAAACCAGCTTTTGCAGTTGTAGACCTAAGACTAAATGATGGAAATGGACTTAAGATTGTAAGAGAGATTCAAACAAATAATCCCGATAGTAGAATAATAATGCTAACTGGTTATGGAAATATTCCAACAGCTGTTGCCGCAATTAAAGAAGGGGCAATCGATTATCTGGCAAAACCCGCTGATGCAGACGATGTAGAAAAAGCTCTTTTAGCCGATCCAAATAAAAAAGCTTCACCCCCAGAAAACCCTATGTCTGCCGACAGGGTTAAATGGGAACATATCCATAGAGTTTTTGAGTTATGCAATAGAAATGTATCAGAAACTGCTAGGCGATTGAAAATGCATAGAAGAACATTGCAAAGAATCTTATCAAAAAGATCACCTAAATAAATTTTCTTAACCTAATAATTTTGTTAACTAATAAAGTTAACAATAAAATTTTAAAAAATTCAGCCAATAGAAATGGAAAAACACCCAATTGAAGAATAGGTTTATCCCAACCAATTAAAGTTCCCAACCATATGACACCAAAAAAATATATAACTGATGTTGATACTAAAATTTTTAAAAAATTAATAAAATAATTCGAATTATATTTAAAATAACCTGCAAGAAAACATGCAAATATAAATCCAATTAAATAACCCATTGTTGGTCCAACAAAATAAGCAATACCTATTCCTTTTTCTGGAGAATTAGAAAATACAGGCAAACCCGCTATACCCTCCAATAAATATAAAAAAATTGTTGTTACACCAACTTTATAACCAAATGAAATACCTAAAAATAATACAACAAAAGTTTGCATTGTCATAGGCACTGGATAAAAGGGAATTCTAATTTTTGCTGAAATGGTTAATAAAATTGAACCTATAAGGGAAATTAAAAAAATTTTAATTATCTTATTGTTCGATATTGTTTTTACAAGTTCCATTGGTTTTATTTTACATCTTAAAAAATAATTAATCTAGTTTTTTGTTAACCTTAAAAACACGTCTTCTAAATCACCATCATCTGTAGAAATATCAAATATTTTTATATTTTGAGTAATTAAATGACTAATAATTTGGTCAATGTTAATTTTGCTTTTTTCATAAGAAATACACAATTTATTTTTTTCGTTAGAAATAATTTTTAATGATTTTAAAGTATTTTCGTTAATATCTACTTTTTTATCTGTTATAAAATTGACTATCTTTGTTTGAATCCTATTTAAAAGATTTTTAGTTGTATCTAGAGCTACCAATTCACCATGACTTAAAATTCCAATTCTATCGCACATTTTTTCAGCTTCTTCTAAATAATGAGTTGTAAGTATAATAGTTACACCTTTGTTATTTAATGATCTGAGATTTTCCCATAATTTTTTCCTAAGATCTACATCTACCCCAGCCGTTGGTTCATCCAAAATTATTATTGGAGGTTGATGAACCATGGCTTTTGCCACCAACAACCTTCTTTTCATTCCCCCAGATAAACTTCTTGAGTAACTATTTGCTTGTTTTTCTAACGATACTAATTTCAATATTGTATCTGTTATTCTATCTTTTTTTTTAACTCCGTATAATCCTGCCTGCAATTCTAATAACTTTTTTGGACTAAAAAATGGGTCCACATTTACTTCTTGTGGAACTATTCCTATGGAGGCTCTTACTTGCCTAGGGCTCTTATCTAAATCAAAACCCCAAACATTTACATCTCCTTCACTTTTAATAACTGATCCCCCAAGAATATTTATAAATGTACTTTTCCCAGCACCGTTTGGTCCGAGCAAGCCAAAAATTTCACCTTCTTTCACCTCTAAGTTTAAATTTTTTAATGCTTCAACACGGCCTGTTCCTTTTTTTGAATAAGTTTTTTTTAAGTTTTTAACATGTACGACGTTTATTTTATCCATATACGGTTATACATTTATAACATTAAGAGAAATAAGATAACATTATTATATGAGTAAAATAAAAAAAACTGATCATTTTTATTTAATAGATGGATCGGGATATATTTTTAGAGCATATTACGCATTACCACCTTTGACTAGAAAAAGTGATGGAATGCCAGTTGGTGCAGTTAGTGGATTTTGCAACATGTTATTTAAATTACTTGAAGATTCAAAATCAAATGAGAACTCTGAAAAACCAACACATTTTGCGGTAATATTTGACTCGGCAAGAAAAAATTTTAGGAATGAAATTTATTCCGAATATAAAGCTAACAGATCAGACGCACCAGATGATCTTATCCCTCAATTTGATTATATAAGAAAATCGGTTTTAGCATTCAATTTACCATCTATTGAGTTAATTAATTATGAAGCCGATGACCTAATTGCAACTTATGTGGATCAAATTTTATCAAAAGAAGCAAAAGTAACTATAGTTTCTTCAGATAAAGATCTAATGCAATTATATAAAAAAAACGTAAGAATTTACGATCCCATGAAAAATAAATTTATTGATGAGGAAGATGTAAATAAAAAATTTGGAGTTAAACCAGAAAAAGTAGTTGACGTTCAAGCTTTAGCAGGAGATAGCACTGACAATGTTCCTGGAGTTCCTGGAATTGGTGTAAAAACTGCAGCAGAATTGATTAACGAATATGATAATTTAGAAAATCTATTGAAAAATGCAAAAAAAATTAAGCAAAATAAAAGAAGAGAAACGTTAATTGAAAATAAAGATAAAGCGATAATTAGTAAAAAACTTGTTGTATTAAAAAATGATGTACCTGTAAAGAATAGTATTGATGAATTTGAATTAAAACAAATAGATAAAAAAAAGCTTTATAATTTTTTGAGAGAGATGGAATTTAATAGACTTTTAAGTTCAGCAATTTCTAAATATGGAGAGAGTGAATTCGAAAATAAAGAATCTGATATAAGTAAAAAAGATTTTTCAAAGATTTCAAATAAAAATTATCAAATTATTAAAAGCGAAGATGAATTGAAAAGTTGGTTGAAAAATGCAGAAGAAATTGGGGAATTTGCAATTGACACTGAAACCAATTCATTAGACCCGCATCAGGCAAGTCTCGTGGGAATTTCAATTTCAAGCAGCATAGGTAAAGCTTTTTATATTCCTTTAAATCACTTAAAAGGAAAAAATTTTGGTGAAAAGAAAGTTCTGTCGATTCTCAAGCCTTATCTAGAGGATAAAAGCATTAAAAAAATTGGTCAAAATATTAAGTTTGACTACATAATATTTTACCACAGAGGAATAGATATTAACTGTATGGAAGATACTATGCTCATGTCATATGTTTTAGATGCAGGAAAAAATCGTCACAACATGGATACTTTGTCCGAGATTCATTTGGGACATAAGACAATTAAATTCAAAGATTTAGTTGGAACTGGAAAAAAACAGATAAACTTCAGCGAAGTTGATTTAGATGAAGCAAAGAATTATGCCTCTGAGGATGCAGATATTACATACAGGTTGTATAAAATATTTTTAAAATCTTTAAAAACAGAAAATTTGATAAATATTTATGAAATATTTGAAAAGCCATTAATTAAAATTTTAGCACATATGGAAATTAATGGCATAAGACTAGATAAAAATTTTTTAAAAAAACTATCTTTAAAATTTTCAAATAAAATTGAACTGTTTGAAAATAAGATTTACAAAATTTCTAATAAAAAATTTAATATTGGTTCTACCAAACAGCTTGGCGAAATAATGTATAATGAACTCAAAATATCTTCGCTAAGAAAGACAAAAAAAGGTAGTTTTGCAACAAGAGCTACGGTATTGGAAGATTTAGCATTCAAAGGACACGAACTACCTAAGTTAGTATTAGATTGGAGACAAACTAGTAAACTAAAAAATACATACTCTGATTCATTACCCGAACATTTAAATTCCAAAACAAATCGTATCCATACTTCTTTTTTATTAGCGGCAACAAGCACAGGAAGATTAGCGTCAAGTAACCCAAATTTACAAAACATTCCTATAAAAACAGACGATGGCCGCGATATCAGAAAAGCATTTATTTCTGAAAAAGATAAAAAGTTAATTTCTGCAGACTATAACCAAATCGAAATGAGAATTTTAGCAGACTTAGCAGATGTAAAGGAACTAAAGAAAGCATTTTTAAATAACGAAGACATTCATTCTTTGACAGCAAGTCAAGTCTTTGGAGTTGATGTAAAAAAAGTTAATTCGGAAATGAGAAGAAAAGCAAAAGTTATTAATTTTGGAATAATTTATGGAATATCACAATATGGTTTAGCAAAACAAATTGGAGTTTCTAATATTGAAGCGGAAGAATTTTTGAATTCTTATTTTATTAAGTTTCCTGAAATAAAAGAATATATGAATGCAACAATAAATTATTGTAGAAAAAGCGGATATGTCCAAAATATATTTGGAAGAAAAACACATATAGTTGGAATAAATGATAAAAATTTTAATGTAAGGAATTTTCAGGAAAGGGCCGCAATTAATGCACCGATACAAGGTTCTGCTTCAGAAATTATGAGATTGGCAATGATAAGGTTAAATAATGAAATTAATTTAGTTAAAAAAGAGAATCTAAAAATGTTGCTCCAAATTCATGATGAGTTAATTTTTGAGACAAGTGATAATGATCTAAAACAATCATCAAAATTAATTAGCGATACAATGATGAGTGTTAAGAATAGTGAACTTCACTCTTTTTCAATACCCTTGCTGGTAGACATTAATTCAGGTAATAATTGGGGAGAACTTCACTAACAAACAATTAATTGCCCAAATTAGAACAATTTAGTATTTTTATTATTATTTATGAATCATACAATTGCTTTGATAGACGATGATAGAAATATACTTACTAGTTTAAGTATTGCACTCGAAAAGGAAGGTTTTAATATTCAAACTTATTTAGATGGAGAAAGCGCATTAATAGGTTTATCTAGAACACCTCCAGATTTAGCCGTTATAGATATAAAAATGCCAAGGATGGATGGGGAAGAATTATTAAAAAAATTGAGAAAAAAAACTTCAATGCCTGTAATTTTTTTAACTTCCAAAGATGAAGAGGTTGATGAATTGTTAGGTTTAAAACTAGGTGCGGATGACTTCGTTAAAAAATCTGGAGGTTTTTCAACAAAAGTATTGATTGAAAGAATTAGAGTTCAGTTAAGAAAAAAAAATGATAATTTAGAAGAGAATAGAAATATTATTTCTCATGGTAAATTAAAATTAGATCCTTCACAACTTGAGTGTGAATGGGACGGAAAACAACTTCCAGATAAATTAACAACAACTGAGTTCTTGATAGTAAAAGAGTTGGCTAAAAGACCAGGTATAATTAAAGAGAGATCACAGTTAATGGATGTTGCCTACAGGGAAGATACTGATATTGAAGATAGAACCATTGATAGCCATGTAAAAAGAATTAGAAAAAAATTTAAAAAAATTGACAATAATTTTTCTGCAATTGAAACAAGATATGGAAGTGGATATCGTTGGAATGTTAAATAATGTTAAGTTATTTTATAAAAAATTTATCTATTTTAAAAAAATTTTTATTTATTAATTTTATTGCTTTTTTGATTATTGGAATTTTAACTATATTTTATTTAAATAGTATTAAACCATCGATCATAAAAGACAAAACTTCTAATCATATTAATGTTTTAAATAACACAATTGAAAATCTAAATAGACTAAAGATAAAATTTAATGAATTTGACATTAGAAATTTTTTATTTTCAACTAGATTTCTTTTTCAAAATTTAGATAGAGTTCAAATTTTTGATAGTAAATTTAAATTAATTGGAGATACTGATACTTTAGATTTAGATCCTAGGGCATTTTCCCAAAAACTTGAAATTATAGAAATGAAAGATCTTAATAAAAATCAAATTCAAAAGAAAAAAGAAAAAAATAATATATCTAATAAAAAAAACTCATTTATTGATTCAGAATTAAAAAATTATTCAAGTTCAAGTGATTTTGGAAAACCATATACTTTTACAGAAGAAACTTATGATCAGTTTTTATTAATAACAATAAAAAATGTTTTTTTTGATAATAAAAATGTTGGTTATTTGGCAATTATAGAAAATGCCAATGATGTAAAAATTGCCATTGATGAAAGAAAAAATTTTATAATTAGGACTGTAATATTGGTAGTTATAGTTATTTTAATATTTTCTTTTGTTTTAAATAGATATTTTTTAAAACCAATAAAAAATCTTGTTACCTATACAAAAATCATAAAAGATAAAAGTGATGAAAAATTAAATATTGAAAATATAAAGAGAAGAAATGATGAGATAGGTGTACTTTCAAATTCACTAGATGAAATGACAAATGAGCTTAATAAAAGAATAGCAACTGCAGAAAATTATTCTACAGATTTACTTCATGAAATTAGAAATCCTTTAGCATCATTAAAGAGTGCTTCAGATATAATTTCTGAAACAGAAAATAAAGAACTAAGAAATAAATTAGTTGGAATTGTTTCCCATGATGTTGAAAGAGTTGAAAGATTGATTACTGATTATTCTCAGATGTTAAAAGATGAAGCGGCAATTTCATCTGAAAGAATGAAAAAAATAGATTTAAGTCATATTGTTAAATCTGTGGTTGATGATTTTAACAGTATTTATGAGTCCAAAAGATCAATCGGTATTAAATTACAAACTAATGGTGGTAAAGAATATAGCATTCTTGGTATTGAAAATAGAATTGAACAAATAATTGCTAATCTTTTAGAAAATTCAATTTCTTTTAGTGAAAATAACCAGGAAATAATTGTTGAAATATCCAAAAAGCAAAATGACAAAATATCATTGCTTGTTATTGATGAAGGTATGGGATTTAGTGAAAAAAATACGGATAAAATTTTTAATAGATTTTATAGCAATAGACCTGAAAAATTTGGAGAGCATTCTGGCTTAGGTTTAAATATAGTTAAAAACCTTGTTGAACTTCACAATGGAGAAATAATAGCTACAAATAATAAAAATAAAGGCGCAAAAGTTGAAATTATCTTTCCCGCAATTTAATGAAAAGTTGATTATTTTTTTTAAAATTGTTAAAAACCCAACTTTACTTGAAAGGATTAATAAACATGAGTGACTACAAAGTTAAAGACATTAATCTAGCAGAATTTGGAAGAAAAGAAATTTCATTAGCAGAAACAGAAATGCCAGGTTTGATGGCATTAAGAAAAGAATATAAAGGAAAACAACCTCTTAAGGGCGCAAGAATATTAGGCTGTCTTCACATGACAATTCAAACCGCAGTACTGATAGAGACATTAGTAGAATTGGGAGCGGAAATAAGATGGTCTTCATGTAATATATTTTCAACTCAAGATCATGCGGCTGCAGCAATAGCTAAAGCAGGTATCCCGGTATTTGCTTGGAAAGGTGAAACAGAAGAAGAATATTGGTGGTGTGTTAGACAATCTATAGAAGGTAAAAAAGATTGGAAACCTAATATGATTTTAGATGATGGTGGAGATCTAACTGCATTAATGCATAAAGATTATAAAGATGTGCTTAAATCAATTAAAGGACTATCGGAAGAAACTACTACTGGAGTATTAGCATTAAAGAAAATGGAATCCGAAGGCAAACTGATGGTGCCAGCTATTAACGTTAACGACTCAGTTACAAAATCAAAATTTGATAATCTATATGGTTGCAGAGAAAGTTTAGTTGACGGCATTAAAAGAGCAACTGATGTTATGATGTCAGGAAAAGTTGCAATTGTTGCAGGGTTTGGAGATGTAGGAAAAGGTAGCGCAGCATCTTTAAGACAAAGTGGAGCTAGGGTTATGGTTACCGAAACCGACCCTATATGTGCGTTACAAGCAGCAATGGAAGGTTATGAAGTTGTATTAATGGATGAAATGATCCAAGAAGCCGACATTGTAGTAACTGCAACTGGAAACAAAGATATAGTTACCGCAGATCATATGAGACAAATGAAGGATAGAGCAATACTTTGCAATATTGGACACTTTGATAATGAAATTCAAGTTAAAGCATTAAAAAATTATAAATGGGATGAAATTAAACCACAGGTACACGAAATAACACTTCCAGATAATAAAAGAATAATATTATTGGCTGAAGGAAGATTGGTAAATTTAGGTTGTGCAACTGGTCATCCGAGTTTTGTTATGAGTGCTTCATTTACCAATCAGGTTACTGCCCAAATAGAATTATGGAATAATTCAGACAAGTATGAAAAAAAGGTATATGTATTACCAAAACATCTTGATGAAAAGGTAGCAAGGTTACATTTAGAAAAAGTTGGAGCTAAGCTTACTAAATTATCAAAAGAACAAGCTGATTACATTGGTGTTACAACAGAAGGACCTTATAAACCAGATGCCTACCGCTACTAAAAGTAGCAGAATTAATATCTCCGAAGAAGACAAGACAAAATCTATTGCAGAAATATTTTCCAACAATATTAAAGTTGGCAACGTTATATTTTTTAAAGGAGAATTAGGAGTTGGCAAAACAACTTTTATTAAATATCTAATAAATTTTTTACAAAGAAAAAATAAACAATCTGTTACAGAAATACCAAGTCCCACTTTTAATTTGGTTTATGAATATCAGTTAGACTCACTAGTTATAAAACATTATGATCTATACCGTGTCAAAGATGAAAAAGAATTAATTACTCTGGGTATTTTTGAAGATAATTCTGATCAAATCACGTTAATTGAGTGGCCTGAAATAATTAAAAATTATAAAACAAATAATATAATAGATTTAAATTTTGAGTATGATGAAGAGTACAATAAACGATTTCTTACTATTTCATCAAATAATAAAATTAGTTTTTAGATGAATTTGAATAAGCTAAAAAAATTATCTGGAGATGCATCTTTTAGATCTTTTTATAGAAAAAAAAATTATAAACATTCTTCAATTATAGTTTATTGTAAAAAACAAAAAAAAAGTAATTTACTTATTTATGAAGCAATAAATAATCTTTTAATAAAAAATAATTTACCAGCTCCAAAAATGATAAATAATAGTTATGATGAAAATTATATAGAAATCGAAGATTTTGGAGACTTAACAGTTTTTCAATTGTTAAGAAAAAAAAAAGAAAAGCAACTATTTTATTACAAAAAAATTCTTTTATTACTTAAGAAAATACAAAAAGTAAAAACAAAAAAAATAAAAACATTTATAAATACCCAATATAAAATTCCAAATTATTCTAAAGAAAAATTAATTAATGAAGCAAATTTATTTTCACAATGGTATTTGCCCAAGTTCATAAAAGGCAAAAAAAGAAATATTGAAAAAAAAAATATATCAAAGATCTTTAAAAATTTATTAAATAGATTAATTTACAAAAAAAAAGTATTTATTCATCGTGACTTTCATGTCTCAAATATAATGATAACCAAAAAACGTCTTGGATTAATAGATAGTCAAGAAGCAGTATATGGTAATATAGCTTATGATCTTGCATCATTAATTGATGATGTTCGGTTTAAAACAAATAGAAACTTAAAAGATAAAATTTTTAATCAATTTATTAAAAACAATAAATCATTAGATAAAGATAAATTTAAAAATGACTTTGAAATATTGTCAGTGTTAAGAAATTTTAAAATTATTGGAATTTTTTCAAGACTTTCTAAAAGAGACAGAAAACATAAATATTTGAAACTTATTCCTCATGCTTGGAAATTGATAGAACATAGAATTAATAACAATAGAACGTTTAGTGATTTAAAAATTATTATAGATAAAAATTTTCCAAAAAAAATTAGAAACAATGAAAGTTAAAACAGCTTTAATACTGTGTGCAGGTTACGGAAAAAGACTAGCACCAATAACAAACGGTATTCCAAAACCATTATTAAAAGTTAAAAATATCAATTTATTAGATAATACTTTAAAGTTTGTCAAATCTATTGGAATAAATAAAATAAAAATTAATACTTTTTATTTAAGTGAACAAATAAAAAATTTTATTGAAAAGCAAAATTATCCTTTAAATATAGATATCGTAAATGATGGTGAAAAAATATTAGATACTGGTGGTGGAATATATAATTTAATTAAACATTCTGAGGAAGAAAATTTTTTAACATTAAATCCAGATACTTTTTGGGATTCAAATTATATTAATATATTTAATGAAATGGAAAAATTTTATTTTAAAAATAAAATCAAAAATTTATTAATGGTAGTAAAAAAGAATAGAAGTTTTGATGTTCGATTTAAAGGAGATTTTAATTTAAATGGCAATAAACTGTTCAAAGAAATTAAAAATGAATTTATATATACAGGCTGTCAAATATTAAACAGAAAAATATTTCAACATATAAACAAGAACATTTTTTCAATGTCTGAAATTTGGAATGATTTATCAGATAAAAAAGAATTATATGGATATGAAAGTTCAAATGAATTTGTGCATTTAACAGATATTGAGATATATAAAAAGTTGAATTAATTAAATTTAATTAAATTTTTTGCTCTTTCTTGATCCAAATATTTTGCATCTAATAATTTAATATTTTCATCAAATTTTAAAATTAAAGGGTTACCCGTTGGTATTTCTAATTTTGAAATGTCTTGATTATTTATATCAAATAAAAATTTACAGATTGATCTAATAGAATTCCCATGAGCGGAAATCATAACATTTTCACTTATTTTTTTTTCTATATTTTTTTTGAAATATGGGATTACTCTATCATAAGTATCTTTTAAGGATTCAGTGTCTGGTAATTTTTCCTTTGGTATATCTTTGTAAATTTCAATATTCAAAGGATGATAAGGACTATTTTTACTTAAAGGTTCAGGAGGATTGTTCCACGATCTTCTAAAAATATGAATTTTATCTTCACCTAATTTTTTTTTCATTTCATCTTTATTTAAGCCAGTTAAAGATCCATAATGTCTTTCATTTAATTCCCATGCTTTAACTATTTTATCATCTTTAATTCTTATGGTGTTTAATATTAGTTTTAAAGTATCAATTGCTCTTTTTTGATAGGAAGAAAAAAAATGATTTATATTTAAATCAAGTTTTTTTATTAATTCACCAGCCTTACAGGCTTCAAGTTTTCCTTTTGGAGCTAAATCTACATCTACCCATCCTGTAAATCTATTTTCTAAATTCCACTCACTTTGTCCATGTCTTACTAGTAAAAGATGACTCATATTCGAAAATTTAATATAGAATAATTATGAAAATATTAAAGAATTCATTTTATGTATTAAATATTGTTCTATTTATTTTCTATTTATTTCCTGGGAGTATTTTGGGGTGCATTTTATATAATGATTGTTATATTCAACCTCAGCTAACGAGGGATTTTTTAGTTTCATCCAATCATTTTTATGTTTTTTTTATTTTATCAGTTATAGGATTTTTATCTTTTTCAAAAAAATTAAAAAAAATATCCTATTATTTGATTTTATTATCAATACTTTTAGAATTTCTTCATATAATTATTCCTAATAGGGGTTTTGAAGTAGCAGATTTACTTGGAAATGTATTCGGAGTAATATTATCTTTAATATTATATAAATTATTTAGTTTGAGGAGATCAAAATGAGTACATTTGATGAAAGAGAAAAAAGTTTTGAAAAAAAATTTGCCCATGATGAAGAATTACAATTTAAAATTAGTGCTCGTAGAAATAAATATATTGGTGAATGGGCTTCCAAAATTTTTGGCTATAATCCAGATCAAGAAAAAGAATATATACAATCTGTAATAAAAGCTGATTTTGCCGAAGCCGGAGATGAAGATGTATTTAGAAAAGTTAAAGCTGATTTAAAAGATCATAATATTTCAGACGAAGAGATAAGAAAAAAGATGGATGAGCTTAATGAAAAAGCGAAATCTGAATTTAAGTAATATTCTAATAATTTTTTTTATTATAAATTTTTCTATTTCAAATAGTGAAGATTTAAATTTTATTTATGGTAAAGCCATTGTTACAGATGGTGATACAATAAAGATAAATGGTGAGAAAATTCGTTTTGGAGGCATAGATGCGCCAGAAAAAAAACAATTATGTTATTTAAATGGAAAAAAATTTTTTTGTGGAATAATTTCATCACAAAAACTTAAAGAAATAATAGGCAAAAATAAAGTTAAGTGCATAAAAGAAAAAAATAGAGATAGATATAGAAGAATTATAGCTGAATGTTTTGTTAACGGAGATAGTATATCAATAAATATGGTTAAAAGTGGCTATGCCTTTGATTATGCAAAATATTCAAAAAAAAAATACGCCAAATATCAAGAATATGCAAAAAAAAATAAATTAGGGATATGGAAAATGAAATTCGAGTATCCCTGGCTATGGAGAAAAAAAAATAAATAATTTATATTTATAATCGTGTTTCGAAATAATAAATTTATATTTTTATTTTTATTTTTTTTAATTTCCGCATGTTCATCTGTTCCTAAAAATACAGCAGATGGTTGCTCAATATTTTCCGAAAAATATCTTTGGTACAAACATGCAAAAAAAACTGAAAAAAAATGGGGAACACCAATTTATTTGCAGTTAGCTATTATAAAAATGGAGTCAGATTTTGACTGGCTCGCAAAACCAAAAAGACAAAAAATTTTTAAAGTTATACCTTATAAAAGACCTTCTAGTTCTTTTGGATATTCACAAGCAGTTAAAGGTACCTGGAAACAATATAAAGAAGAAACTGGAAATAAATTAGCAACAAGAACAAGATTTAAAGACAGTGTTGATTTTATTGGATGGTACACTAATAAAACTGAAAAAATTCTTAAAATTTCTAAAAAAGATTCCTTTAGACAATATATTGCTTATCACGAGGGGTGGGGAAATTATAAAAATCATAAACAAAAACAAAAAATTATATTGCTTGCAAAAAAAGTTGAAAATCAATCTAATAAATATAAAAGCCAACTTTCTAAATGTAGTAAGTCATTAACTACTAGAAAATATATTATTTTTTAATTTAATTGATCTTTTAATTCTATATCTATCGCATCAATTCTTTTTGTATTCTTTGCTAAAGTTAAATACATCGTTGGTGTTACATATAATGTAAAAAATGTAGATATAATCATTCCACCTAATATAGTTGCTCCAACCGCAAGTCTTGAACCTTCACCAGCTCCTGGTCCAATATTTCCAACCACCAAAGGTATCATTGCTATCATAGTACTAAGAGAAGTCATTATAATTGGTCTAAATCTTAAATTGCATGCCTCTCTAACTGCTGTCTCAATATCCTTGCCAGTTGTTCTTAATTGATTAGCGTAATCAACTATAAGAATACTATTTTTTGTTGAAATACCAATTAGTATTACAAGAGCGATTTGAGAAAAAATATTTATAGAAGAATTTAGAAATAATATAAATACTAGACCACCAAATACTGCAAGAGGAACGGTTAATATAATTATAAATGGATGAACAAATGAATTAAATGTTGCTGACATTACTAGATATGCCGTTAATAATGCTAAAGCGAATATTATATATAATTCATTACTAGTTTCTTTTAATTCTTCAGATTTTCCTTTCCAGGTAATTTGTTTTTCCGGTGCAACTTGAGACATGGTAGTTTCCAAATATTTAATTGCTTCAGATAATGTATAATTTTCACTTATATTTGCTGAAATTGTAACTGCTCTCTGCCTGTTATATCTTGATAGTTTGCTTGCTGAACCTATTTCTTTAAAATCAACTAAATTTGAAAGAGAGATTAAACTTCCTGAATTTTCTGATCTAACAAAAATTTTACTTAAACTTTCTTTGTCTTTTCTATCCTCTAAGTATTGTTGTAGAATTATTGGGTATTCTTTCCCAAGTTTATTAAATTTTGTAACGGTTTTTCCTCCATACAATGTTTCCAAAGTTTGCCCAATTGCCTGAGAAGATATTCCTAAATCTTTTGCTTTATTTTTATTGATTTCTAATTTTACTTCAGGTTTGTTCGTGGTGTAGTCAGACTCAATTCTAGATAAATTTCTATTTCTTCTTAGCATATTAATAACTTTGGTTTGAATTTCTTTTAGTTCTTCATAGGTATTTCCATAAATAACCATTTGTACAGGCTTATTGTAGCTAGAAACTCTTATTGATTGAGGAGAAATGGGAAAAGCTAAGGCTTGAGGAACAGTAACTATTTTTCCTATCGCTTGTCGCATTACTATTTGGGAATTTTGTTCTCTATTTTTCCAATTATCTAATAAAGCAATAATCAAAAAACTATTATCCGACCCAAAACCCGGAACAATCATTAATAATCTATTGTAAGGACTATCTTCAGACTTTAATAAAGGAATTAGTCTTTGTTCAACATCGATAGCTCTTTTTTGAGTATATTCAAAAGAACTACCCTCATCAGTAAATCCAATAACTAAATATGCACCTCTATCTTCTGAAGGAAGAAGCTCTTTTTTTGTATAATTATATAAAGCACCAGAACCTACTATCATTATAATTATAAAAGTTATTATTGTTTTTTTTTTATTTAACCAAAAATTTAATGTTTCACTATAAAAATTTGAGAAACCGTTAAAGAATTTGCCAAACCACCTAACTAAAAAATTAGATTTTTTTTTATTATCTAAAAATTTACTGCCTAGCATTGGAGATAATGTTAATGCTACAAATGAAGAAACAACAATGGCAAAAGAAAGAGCAATAGCAGTTTCCTTAAATAAAGTTCCTGCAATTCCTTCTATAAATATAAGGGGTAAAAATACAGCAACCAAAATTAGAGTTGTTGCAATTATAGCAAATGTGATTTGTTTAGATCCTTTGTGGGCCGCAACAAGAGGAGTTTCTCCGTTTTCTATTCGCCTATATATTGCATCTGTCATAATAACCGAGTCATCCGTTATTATTCCTATTGCTAAAATAAAACTTAAAAGAACAAAAATATTAATTGATAAATCAAATAAATAAATTCCCAAGAAAGTTGCAATAAGACTTACGGGCAATGCGATTGCTGGAACTATCACAGCTTTAAGATTTCCTAAAAATAAATAAATAATTACGACAACTAAAATAAATGCAATAATTAAAGTTTTGTAGACTTCATTAATTGCTTCTGAGATATATGTGGCTCTATTAAAAGCAATCTCTAAATTTAAATCACCAGGAAGGTTTTCATTAACTTCTTCAATTTTCTTTTTTATATCTTTAGACAGTTCTACCGTAGACGCCCCACTTCTTGCATAAATTCCAATTCCAACTGTTTTTTGATTTAATGCTTTTTTGCTTTGAGCACTGAAAAGAATTTTTGAAGATACTGGTCCAAATTCTAATTCAGCAATATCAGAAAGTCTTACTAGATTATTTTTACCTTTTTTAATGGGTAATTGTTTAAGTTTTTCTAAATCGTTATATGATTTATCAATATTTATAGTTAGATCAATATTGTTTGCCTCAAGTGTTCCCGCAGGAAGACGAACGTTTTCATTTCGAAGTGCCAATTCTACTTCTTGAATAGTTATGTTATTTGCAGCCAGTTTTATTGGATCAATCCAAACTCTGATACTTAACTTTCTTAATCCACCAGTTCTAATTCTACCCACATTCTTAATACTTGAAAATTTATCAACCAAATATCTTTCAGCATAATCTCCAAGCTCTAAATCATTCCATGTAGCAGAAGTTAAAGCTAACCACATTGTAGTTGAAAATCCTGCTGATTGTTTGAGAATTTTTGGAGAATCAGATTCTGATGGAAGTCTGTTTACTACTCTAGCAACTCTTTCTCTTATATCATTTGCAGCATCATCTAAATCAATTGCAGTATCAAATTCAATACTTATTGTACTTTTTCCATTTTCAGATTTTGAATCTATATTTTTAATACCTTCTGCTCCACCAATTACATCTTCAAGAATTTGAGTGACCGACTCATCAACTATGGTAGCAGAAGCAGATGCATACTCAACTTGAACTTGAACTACTGGTGGCTGTAAACCCGATGGAAGTTCCCTTACAGGTAATTTCCAGAAGACGAATGTACCGAATACAACTAGTATTAAAGATAAAACCCATGCAAAAGCAGGTCTTCTTATACTGACATCCGTTAAGTACATTTAATTATTATTTTTATCGTCTTTTTTTTTCGACTCAGACTTATTAAATATGTTTAATTTTTTTATCCAATCGAACTTACTCTTTTTTGAGCCATTTTTAGTAGATTTAATTTTTTTTTTCAAATCAGACTTACTCTTTTTTGAGCCATCTTTTATAGGTTTAATTTTACCGTTAGGTCTAACTTTTTTTAAACCTTCGGCTACTATTACATCACCTTCATTTAAACCAGATTTAACCTCAAGGTAACCTTGACTTCGGTTACCGATTTCAATTTCTGTTCTCTTTGTAATATTTTTTTTGTCGACTTTATAAATATATACTTTGTTACCTTCTAATATGACACTCGTGTCAGGAATGCCCAAAGAATTTCTTTCGTTGTATTTTATAGTGACCTCAAGAAGTGCACCAGGTAAAATTTCAAGACTTGGGTTATTCAATTTAATTCTTGCAGCCAGAGATCTTTTATTTGTATCTATTCTACTCGCAAGCGAATCTACCACCCCTTCATAACTTTTTTCTTTATTTCCTGAAAATTTTATATCTACTCTCAAACCTTCACTTATAAAAGTTGCAAATACTTCAGGTATATCTACATCTACAAATAATGTAGATGCATCCTCTAAATTAATTACTAAAGAACTTTCTGATACTTTAATGTCATCAGAAAAATTTCTTTTTCCAATTACGCCATCAAAAGGAGCAACAATATTTCTATTTTTTAATTTTACAATTACTTCTCCAGCTTTAACTTTTTTATTAAATTTAATAGGTTTTAAAATTTCGTACTTTTCTATATTGTAAGACTGAACTCTTAATGGAACTGCCGTTCCAAATGTTTCTATTTTATTTTGAAAATTTTTCTGTTCTACGGTTTTTACTATTATGCCCGGAGGAGATCTTTTGCTAAATTTTTTTTTAAAATGGTTTCCTATCATGGTTCTTGCAACAACCACTCCAGCGATTATCATAAAGAATAGAATTATTACGGATATAACTTTTGTTGATCTTTTCATAATTTAAATTTTTCCATATTCGGCCCAAGAGCCATCATAAATAATAGGAGAATATTTATTATTTACTAAAGAATATGCAAGAGCTAAAACGCACGCGGTAACCCCAGAACCACAAGAAAATACTATATTATTGTATTTACGATCAATTATTTGCATAAATTTTTTTGAAATTTCATCTGTATTTTTAAATGTACCATCTTCATTTATAATTTCTTTAAATGGTAAACAAAGTGAATTTGGAATTGAACCACTTCTAACATTTTTTCTAGGGTCTGGAACCTTGCCTTCAAATCTTTCTTTACTTCTTGCATCTACAACTAAAAACTCTTTCATATTAATATTTGAATTAATTTGATTTTTATTTTTAACTAAATTTTTATTTTTTTTTGATGTATATTTTGATTTTTGTATTTTGGTTTTATTATTATCAATTATTTTATTTTCTAAAATCCATTTTTTTAACCCACCGTCTAAAACACTAACAAGATTTGGACTATGTCCAAAATAAATAAAATTATACCAACATCTACATGAGCTTAATACGTCAGAATTGTCATAAATTATTATTCTATCATTATTAGATATTCCTAGATTGGATACAGTTTTCTCCCAAGTAATTGGATTGGGCAACATGTGAGGAAGATCTGTATTCGTATCAGAGTATTTATCTAGATCAAAAAAAATAGCACCTGGAATGTGTTTTTTGAGATATTCTTCGTATGCATTTCTTTTAATGTTGGGCATGTGCCAGGAACAGTCTATTAATTTAACTTTACCTAAATTATTTTCTAGCCAATCTGAGGTTATCAAAGACATAATTATCTCTTTTCAAGATATTTTTGGTGATATTCTTCTGCGGTACAGTAATTTTTTACTATTGATAATTTTGTAACTACTTTTCCTGATAACTTTTTATTTTCTTTTTCAATTATTTTTTCCGCATAATTTTTTTGTTTTTCATTTAAATAAAAAATTTCACTTCTATATTGTTTGCCCATATCTGGTCCTTGTGAATTTAATGTAGTTGGATCATGAATTTGAAAAAAATACTCTATTATTTCATCATAAGAAATTATTTTAGGATCAAATTCTAATTTTACCACTTCCGCATGATTTGTATTTCCTGTACAAACCTCTTTGTATGTTGTTTGGGGACTATTTCCCCCACAGTATCCTACTTCAGTTTTTACTATTCCATTAACTTTACTAAATTTTATTTCTGGTTCCCAGAAACATCCCAAACCTAAAACTGCTATTTCCATTGAATAATAATTTAATTAATTTAAAGTTATATTCATGTTTTCCAAAAATCAATTAGGCTTTTTGTATATGTTTCTATCCGTTTGTGTGTTTTCTATCATGGATTTAATTGTTAAATGGTCAGAAAATTATCCTGTAGGAGAAGTTTTATTTTTTAGAGGTTTATGCGGCTTAATACCTATTCTTAGTATAATTCCAAAAGATAGATATATAAATTTTTATAGAACCAGCAGACCCATTCTTCATCTAAAAAGATGCATGTCGGGATTAATTGCTATTGTAGCAATTTTTATTGCTTTAAGAGAGTTGCCTTTAGCAACCGTGGTAAGTATTACTTTTGCAGCTCCTATTTTTACAACAATTTTATCTATTATATTTTTAAGTGAAAAAGTAGGATTTTATAGATGGTTAGCAGTTTTAGTTGGATTTGTCGGCATTATTATAATTTCTGAACCGGGTTTTAGTTCTCTTAATATATATTATATATATCCAATAATTTTTTGTTTGGGTTTGTCGTATGTTTCAATTGCAATAAAAAAATTATCTAGCACCGAACCAATCTGGCTTATTGGTTTTTATTTTTCTTTTTCAATAATGATAACAAGTTTATTTACTATTCCAAAAGGATGGATTATGCCTAATTTAACCGATTCAATTTTATTGTCTCTCGTGGGTGTATTAGGAGGAGCTGCAAATTTATTACTTACACAGGCTTACAAGTTTTCAGATGTATCGTTAGTTACACCGCTAAAATATTTGGCATTGGTTTTTGCGATTATTTTTGGATATTTATTTTGGGGCGAGATACCTACTTTCAAAGTATTAATGGGCGCAACTTTAGTAATCATATCTTCAGTAATTATATTTAGAAGAGAAATTTATTTAAAAGGATCAGTTTCAACATCTCGTCATGAGTAGAAGTCCAAAATATTGGAATGCCGCCAAACGCTATCTTTTAAAAAAAGATAAAATTATGAATAAATTAATTAACAAATATTCAGGTAATAATTTAACAACTAGAAAAGATGTATTTTTCTCTCTTTGTAAAAGCATTATTAGTCAACAAATAAGTGTAGCAGCTGCTAATTCTGTTTTTTCAAAGTTTCATTTAACCTGCAAGGGAAAAGTAAATCCAAAAGTAGTTAACTTAATCTCAACTTCAAAGTTAAAAAAATGTGGTCTTAGTAGACAAAAAATAAAAGGAATAAAAGAATTGGCTAAAAAATATGTAAAAAAAAAATTTAATCCAAAACTAATAAACAAAATGAATGATGAAGAGGCTATACAATACTTATCTGAATTAAGACAAATTGGAAGATGGTCTGCAGAAATGATATTGTTGTTTACTTATAACAGGCCAAACATCTGGCCGATTCAAGATATAGGATTGTTGAGAGCTATTTCAAATAACTATAAAAAAAAATATTTACCTCCAAAATATTTTGTAAATAAACTTAATAAAAGATTTTCACCATATTGTTCTGTTGCAACTTGGTACTTATGGAGATCAATTGACAACGAACCTATTCAGTACTAAATCCTTCAATAACTTGCATGTGTCTTACTGTCGTTTCTTTAGCTAGGTCCCACCCTGATTGATATTCACTTGAGTTATGACATTCTATAGCTTTATCGTAACTAGGAAATTCCCATATTACTGTACGTAAAAAACTTTCTCCTTCATAAGCTTTGCTTTTTCCGCCTCTTACTAAAGGCACTCCCCAAAGCTTTTGATAATAGGAGTTACAATTTCTGAATATTTTTTCAAATTTTGTTGATTTTCTATTTTAGTATATAAACTTATCCAATAACCTTTCATTATAAATTCTTCTTTTTAATTTTTTTCAATTATGATAACAAATTTTATGAAGAAAAAATTAATATTAAATATTTATATAAATATAATTTTTTTGATTATTTTATCCCTAAATACTCAAAAATTGTTAGCAGATGAGGTTTTTGAAAAAGGTAGAGAAATTTTTTTAGAACAAGGAACTTGTGCTTCTTGCCACACTCTTAATGACGCAGGATCTCAAGCAAACATTGGACCAAATTTGAATGAAATAAGACCAGATCTTAATAGAGTAATAATTGCTGTTACGAATGGAATAGGTGTAATGCCTTCTTTTGATGGAATATTAACCACAGATGAAATTAATTCAGTTGCTCATTATGTTGACACAGCTACTGAGTAATAAAAACTAATAATTTTTTAAAATAATATAATTTAAATTATGCAATATCTTTAAAACGAAAAAATGCAATTTTCATTACCTGCTTTTTTGCTTCATCAAACTCAGAGTTTAAATCATTTTGAATTCTTTTTTTAAAATCATTTAAAATATCATTTTTATTTTTGCCTTTTACCGCAATTATAAAAGGAAATCCAAATTTGGCCCTATATTCAATATTTAATTTTTTAAATTCTTCAAATTCATCAAAAGTACATTCATTTAAACTTGCTCCCGATTGTTCATTGCTTGAGTCTTTAGTTAATTTTTTTTCAACAACTAATTCTGGGTGGGAATTTAAAATTAGAAGAATTTGTTCTTTATTACAATTTTCATACTGATTAATTATTTTTGAAAACAGATCATCAATATTTTTAAAAGGTTTTAAATCGAAAACTTTTTCTGCAATCCATTCTGTTTTTTCAAAAATGTTGCCAAAAATTGATAAAAAATCTGATTTGTTTAATTGATTGATATTATTTATTGACTTCATTTTAGTATTAATATTTTAGTTTTATATATAAATTATACAATAATTGTATAATATATATTGGAGTTTATGACAAAGTTAACAACACATGTATTAGATATCTACTCGGGCAAACCAGGCAACGGTATAGTCGTTGATTTATTTTATTTAAATAATAATGAAAAAAAAAAAATAAATTCAGTAAAATTAAATAGCGATGGAAGATCTGACAAACCATTGGTTGAAGGAGAGAATTTTTTAGAAGGAAAGTATGAACTTATATTTTATGTTGGAGGCTATTTTAAAAATATAACTAATACTGGCAAAATTCCTTTTTTAGATGATGTTGTGATAAAATTTGGTATTTCAAATCCCAAGGAACATTATCATGTTCCTCTACTTGTATCACCTTGGAGCTATTCTACATACAGAGGTAGTTAAGTGGATTCGGGCGTAGTTAAGCTTTTATTTAATGATAAAATATTGGAGTTAAGTAATCCCGATCCAAATCAAACAATTCTTAATTTCATAAGAACAGAATTAAAAAAGACAGGAACCAAAGAAGGTTGTGCAGAGGGTGCTTGTGGCGCATGTACTGTGGTCGTGGGCGAATTAAACAAGAATAATATAGAATATAAGGCTGTTAATGCTTGTATTTCCTTTTTACCATTTTTAAATGGAAAACAACTATTGGTTGTTGAAAATCTAATTTCAAAAGAAGGAAAATTGCATCCAGTTCAAGAAGCAATGGTCAAGTATCATGGCTCACAATGTGGATTTTGTACACCTGGTTTTGTCATGTCATTATTTTCTATGTACAAAAATCATGGCAATTACAATAATGAATTAATTAAAGACTCTATTTCAGGAAATTTATGTCGTTGTACTGGGTATAGGTCTATTATTGATGCTGGAAAAAGTTTAAATAGAATTAGCAAAATAGATCAATTTAGTAAAAATAAAAAAAAAATTATTAAGCTCTTAAAAAAAATAAATTCAAAGAATATTTTTATTACTAATCAAGATAAAAAATATTTTTCTCCCAAAACAATAAAAGACTTAAAAAAAATTATTAAAAAAAATCCAAATTCTAATTTTCTATCAGGAGGTACCGATTTATCTTTGAAGGTTACTAAAGAAAGAAAAGATATTCAAAATATCATTAACCTTAAGGATATAAAAGAATTAGATTTTATTAAAAAAAATAAAAAATTTATAGAAGTTGGCGCCGCAACATCTTTAATTAAATTTGAAAAGTTTATTAAAAAACATTACTCAGATTTTAATTCAGTTTTAAAAAGATATGGGTCTATACAGATAAGAAACGTAGGAACTATGGGAGGGAATATTGCAACGGCATCGCCTATTGGAGATACTCTTCCAATTTTATTATCTTTAAATGCTGAATTAGTTATTGAAACTTTAAAAAATAGAAAAATTTTATCAATTAATGAGTTTTTTATTAGTTATAGAAAAACTAAGTTAAAAAAAGGAGAATTTATCTATTCTATAAGAATTCCTTTATATAAAAATAATATTTTTAAAGCATACAAGATATCAAAAAGATTTGATGATGATATTTCATCACTTTGTGCGTCTTTTAATATGGAGATTAATAATAATAAAATAAAAAATATATTTATAGCTTTTGGTGGAATGGCTGAAATTCCTAAAAGAGCAAAAATTTGTGAAAAATCACTTAAAAACAAACATTTATCTATAGATGTTTTTTTAAAAGCTAGAAATTATTTAGAAAAAGATTTTAACCCAATAGATGATATGAGAGCCAGCAAGAATTATAGATTGGAAGTAGCCAAAAATTTATTAATTAAATGTTTTCACGAAATTAAATCAAAAAAATTATTAAGAGTAAACTAAAAATGAGCAAAGAAACTTTTATAAATAAAACTAGACCACACGACAGCGCATATAAGCATGTTAGTGGATTTGCTGACTATACTGATGATATTAAAGAACCAAAAGATACCCTGTACGGTGCAATTGGGTTAAGTAAAAAAGCCCATGCAATTATAAGAAAAATTGATTTAAATAAAGTAAAATCAAGCGAAGGTGTAATATCTGTTATCACTAATAAAGACATTCCAGGAAGAAATGACGTTGGGCCAGTGTTTGATGGAGATCCAATATTTCCCGAAAAAAAAGTAGAGTTTTACGGACAGCCTTTGTTTGCAGTTGCAGCAACAACAATAGAACTTGCTAGAAAAGCAGTAATGAAGGCAAAAATAACTTATAAAAATTTAAAACCAGTAGTTACAATAAAAGATGCTTTAGATAAAAATAGTTTATTATTCAAAGTTAAAAAAATAAAAAGAGGGAATGCCTCAAAAAAAATAATCAATTCAAAAAATTCTTTAAAAGGAAATTTTACCACCGGAAGCCAGGAACATTTTTATTTAGAGGGTCAAGCGGCTTTTGTAATTCCTAAAGAAGATAATAATTTTTTAGTTTATAGTTCAACCCAACACCCATCAGAGACTCAACAATTAATAGCAAAAACACTTAATCAAAAAAGTAATTCAATAAATGTTTTAGTTAGAAGAATAGGGGGAGGATTTGGAGGTAAGGAAACTAATTTTATGACATCATGTATCTGTGCTTTGCTTTCTCGAAAAACTGGAAAGCCCGTAAAGCTAAGACTAGATAGGGATGAAGACATAATTATAACAGGAAAAAGACATGAATTTTATTCAGAATATGAAGTGGGTTTTAATGACGATGGCATTATTCAGGGTCTAAAATTGAAATTAGCCTCCAATTGTGGAATGTCGCCCGATTTATCATTGGCAATTAATGAAAGAGCCTTACTTCATATTGATAATGCTTATTTTATTTCTGATTTAGAAGTTGCAAATTATCTTTGTAAAACAAACACATCTTCATCGACTGCATTTAGAGGATTTGGTGGAAATCAAGGTATGATGGCAATTGAAAATATTATAGATAACATTTCAAGAAACCTAAAAAAAGATCCTAGCACTATAAGAAAAAATAATTTTTACCAAAAAAACTCAAAAAATATAACGCATTATGGTATGAAAATTAACGATAATGTCATTAATGAAATTTTTAATAAATTAGAAAAAAAATCTAATTATAAAAAAAGATATTTACAAATAAAAAAGTTTAATAAAAAAAACAAATATAAAAAAAAAGGAATTGCAATTACTCCTTTAAAATTTGGAGTTTCTTTTACAACCATTCATCTTAATCAAGCAGGAGCTTTGGTGCATATTTATATTGATGGAAGTGTGCATTTAAATCATGGTGGTATAGAAATGGGGCAAGGAACTCACACTAAAATAGCTCAACTTGTGGCCAATTCGTTAGGCTTACCTTATGATCAAGTACATATTTCTTCTACAAATACTTCTAAAGTTCCAAACACTTCAGCTAGCGCAGCATCTTCCACAACCGATTTGAATGGAGCAGCAGCCCTTAATGCAATATCTAATATTAAATCAAATTTAGAAAATTTTATTAAATTAAAGTATAAAATTTATAATAAAAATCCTATTTATAAAGATCAATATATTAAATTTGGTAATAAAAATTTTGAATTTAAAAAAATTATAAAAGAGGCTTACTTAAATAGAGTTTCTCTTTCTTCTACTGGTTTTTATTCAACTCCTAAAATTAATTTTGATAAAAAAAATTTTAAAGGAAGACCTTTTTTATATTTTTGTTATGGTGCCGCTGTTTCAGAAGTTTGTGTAGATACACTGACAGGTGAAAATGTTTTAGAAAGAGTTGATATTATTCATGATGTTGGAAAAGCAATTAATCCTGCTCTTGAATTAGGACAAATTGAAGGAGGATTTGTCCAAGGACAAGGGTGGTTAACTATCGAAGAATTAAATTGGAAACCTAATGGACAAATTACAACTTTTTCTCCATCAACTTATAAAATACCAGCGGTAAGTGATATTCCAAAAATTTTTAATGTTGAGATTTTTAAAGAAGGAATAAATATAGAAAAAGTAGTAAACAAAGCTAAAACAACCGGGGAACCCCCATTAATGTTAGCTATGAGTGTTTTTTATGCAATTAAAGATGCAATAGCTTCAGTTGGAAATTATAATATAATACCGGAAATTGATGCACCCGCAACTCCTGAAAAAATTTTGATGAGTATAAATAAAATAAAAAATAAAATTTTATAGATCATATGGAAGATAATAATAAATTTATGTTTAAAGCAATTGAGCTTTCAATTAAAAGTGCAGAAACAAAAGGAGGTCCATTTGGTTGCGTAATTGTAAAAGATAATAAAATAATTTCAGAAGGATCTAATAAAGTTACCTCTACAAATGATCCAACCGCACATGCAGAAATAGTAGCAATAAGAGAAGCAAGTAATAAATTGAATACTTTTAATCTTGCCGGCTGTGAAATTTATACAACATGTGAGCCATGCCCAATGTGTTTATCAGCAATTTATTGGTCTCATATAGATAGAATATTTTATGCTAACACTAGAGATGATGCAAAAAATATAGACTTTGATGATTCTTTTATTTATTCCGAAGTTATGAAAAGTATGGAAGAAAGAAAAATACAAATGAAACAAATGCTAAGAGGTGATGCTTTAAAAGCATTTAAAATATGGGATGAAAAAGTAGATAAAATTAAATACTAAAATGGAATTTTTACCTTACACAATGAAATGGTTAGAGCTTATCCTAAGATGGGGACATGTATTATTTGCTATTTTGTGGGTAGGAAATAGTTTTTTATTCAATTATTTAGATAATAAATTAAATAAAGATATATCCAGTAATGATATCGATGGTGAAGGCTATTTAATGCATTCTGGCTTTTACTATAAATTAACAAGATTAAAAACATCTCCACCTTTGGATTATTTAAACAGATTAGTAATTTTTAAATGGCAAAGTTATTTAACTTTTGTAACAGGTATGTTGTTACTAGCTGTTATTTATTACTATAATTCTGGTGTTTTAATGGTAGACAAAAGGGTTTTACTAATTCCTCCAAGTTATGCTATTGGAATTTCACTATTATCACTGATTATTTCTTGGTTTGTTTACGATTTTTTATGCAAGTCTAATTTAATAAAAAATAATATTCTATTCATTTTAACAATTATAATACTATTGTTACTAATTTCTTTTGGTTTGACTAAATTATTTAGTCCTAAATTTGCATTTTTAAGTGTTGGTTTAATTATTGGAACAAATATGTTTGGCAATGTTTTTACAGTAATTATTCCAAATCAAATGAATATTATTAATAGTAGTAAAAAAAATGAACAATTTGATAGCAGCTTGTCTTTAGCGGCTAAACAACGGTCAATACATAATAACTATTCAACTTTTTTAGTGTTATTTATTATGTTGTCAGGACATTACAGCTTTATTGTTTATCACAAATACAATTGGTTAATTTTGTGTTTAGTAGGTTTAATTTCAGGAATGGCAAGACATTATTTTAATTTAAGAGGAAGAAACATTCATAGGTTGTATGTATTGATTGGCTCAATCTCTGCTTTTATTGGTCTTGCAGTTTTAGTTTTATTATTTAAAAAATAATATTATAAATTTACATGTCAGAAAAATTAATTGTTAGTTGGGATGATTACAATAAGACTGTAGAAAAACTAGCAATACAAATTCATGAAAGTGAATATAAACCCACAATACTAATTGGTATTATGCGAGGAGCCGCTCCAATGATAGATGTATTGAGCAGAATATTTAAATTAAAATGTGCTTATCTTGCGGTAGAATCTTATAGTGGCAAAGGAGTAGAGGACGAGCAAGGCAACATAGTTTTTTCAAGAGAGATGAGCTCTATAGCTCCTAACATGGGAGGAAGAATACTTTTATGTGATGACCTATCTGATACTGGAATTACTTTTAATAAAAGTATTGATTGGTTAAAAAAATATGAACCAATAAAAAATAAGATAGAAGAAATAAAAACAGCTACACTTTTTAAAAAAAAAAAATCTACATTTGAACCTGATTTTTGTGCAGTTAAACTTCCAGATAACCCATGGATTGTTCAGCCTTTTGAGATTTATGAAGAACTAAGAATTGAAGATATTAAAAAAAAACATAAAAAATAAAAAAGGCCAGTAAAAACTGGCCTTTCCTTTAATTATTAATTATTTTAAAAGTATTATTGAGGAATATCTCCTTCAACTCCTTTTACGTAAACGCCCATACCTAATAGCATTCCGTCATCAGCAACATTACCTACTGTAACAAGCACATTATCTTTTTGATCATAAATTGGTCCTGTAAAAGAGTGAACTTTTCCTGAAGCCAAATCTTTTTGAAGTTGTTCTACTTCCTTAACTAAGTCTGCTCCCATAGCAGGATTATAATCTCCCATAGCAACCATTCCCTCTTTTAATCCATGCCAAGTATCTTGTTGTTTCCATGTACCATTTTGAACAGCTTTTGATCTTTCAACGTAATAAGGTGCCCAATCATCAATGATAGATGTTAAAACAGATTTTGGTGCAAATTTTTGCATATCACTTGCTTGTCCAAAAGACCAAACACCTGCTTTTTCTGCAACTTGTACTGCAGCAGTACTGTCAGTATGTTGCATAATAATATCAGCTCCTTGATCAATTAAAGCTTGAGCAGCTTCTGCTTCTTTACCTGGGTCATACCAAGTAAAAACCCAAACTATTTTAGTTTTAATATTTGGATTCACTTTTTGAGCCGCTAAAGTCATAGAATTAATTCCACGAATAACTTCTGGAATTGGAAATGATGCAATATAACCAATAGTATTAGTTTTTGTCATGTTTCCAGCTATATGTCCCAAAAGAGTTCTACCTTGATAAAATCTTGCTCCATAAGTTGAAACATTAGAATGTTCTCTTTTATAACCAGTGGCATGTTCAAATTTTACATTTGGAAAATCTTTAGCAACTTTGTTTGTTGGATCCATATATCCAAAACTAGTTGTAAAAATTAAACCGTGTCCGGATTGAGCTAATTGTCTAATAACCCTTTCCGCATCAGCACCTTCTGGAACGCTTTCTACGTAAGTTGTTTTAATTCCCGCCGCTTCTACTGCATTTCTTCCTAAATGATGTTGATACGTCCATCCATGATCACCAGTTGGACCAACATAAACAAAACCAACCTTTAATTCTGCATTTGCAGAAAAACTATAGGCCACTAAGAAAAACAAAGAAGAGATAAAATAACGAAAAAAATTTTTTAACATAAGTTTCCCCTTTTTAATTTTTATGATTACTAAGACTATCTGTTATTATATAAAAAAAAATAATTTTTTCTTACTTATTCAAAATTACTTTTCTTTATAGAATGTTTTTCCTAGAGAACTTGGAGTACTAAGTTTGATTTTTCTACTATCACGTGAAATTACAACCAATACTATTATTGTCATAATGTACGGAAGGGCAGACAAGAATTGAACGGGGATTCTTAGACCCAAAGCCTGCATGTGTAATTGTATAATCGTTATTCCACCAAATATCATTGCTCCAATTAGAATTTTTATTGGATTCCATGTTGAAAAAACCACTAAAGCTAAAGCTATCCAACCTCGCCCAGAAGTCATATTTTCAATCCATTGTGGAGTATAAATCAGTGACAAATAAGCTCCTGCCAAACCACACATTGCCCCACCATATAGAATACACAAATAACGCACTAAAATAACATTTATACCTTGATTTGATGCAGAATCTGGAGAGTCACCCACAGCTCTTACCATTAATCCTAGTTTTGTTCTTTTTAAAAAATAGTTTGTAAGAAATGGCAAAATAAAAGCAAAATAAAATACGATAGAGTGTCCAAATAATATTGGACCAAAGAAAGGAATTGTTTCAGATAAATCATCAAACAAAACTGGAAATTCTTTTCCAGGAATTCCAACAAAATTTTTTCCTAGCATTGCCGACATTCCTATTCCAAATATTGTTAAAGCAAGTCCGGTAGCCACATGATTTGTCAGCAAAGATTGAGTCAAGAATCCAAAGATTGAAGAAATAATTATTCCAGCGAGCATAGATCCAATTATTGCAATAAATAAATTGTCGGTGACTATCATTAATGCAAAACCTGAAATGGCCCCTATAATCATCATTCCCTCAACTCCTAAATTTAATACACCAGAACGTTCAGTAATTAATTCACCTGAAGCAGCTAAAATTAAAGGCACTGAAGAGGCCATTATCGAAGCAATAAGAACTCCTATAAAATTAATGTCTAAGCTCATTTTTTTTCATTCCTAAAAATTTAATTTTAAAAAACAGCAAGTAATCCGAAGCAAGTAGAAAAAATAAAATCATACCCTGAAAGACTTGACCAGTATATTTTGGTATTTGTAAAAAAATTTGTGCAGTTTCTGCGCCTAAATATGTAAGAGCCACCACCAATGATGCAAAGATTATTCCTATAGGATTTAACCTACCTAAAAAAGCAACTATGATAGCTGTAAATCCATAATCAGGTGAAATCATCCTATGAAGTTGTCCTATTGGACCTGTTATTTCTCCCACGCCAGCCAGACCAGCACAAGCTCCACTGATCATGAAAACTAGAAGTATCATTGTCTTACCTTTATACCCAGCATACTTGGCAGTTTTTAAACTAAAACCAGATACCTTCATTTGGAATCCTAAATAAGTTTTATAAAAAACAACCCAACTAATTATAACTGCAGCAAGCGCAATAAATATTCCTGCATGAATCCTTAATCCTTCAAATAATATTGGCATTCTAGCAGACTCACTAAACTGTCTAGTTTCTGGAAAATTAAAACCTTCTGGGTTACTCCATGGACCCACAACCAAATAATCTAACAATAATTTTGAAACGTAGACAAGCATTAGGCTAACTAATATTTCGTTTGTATTAAAATAAGTTTTTAAAACAGCAGGTATTAAAGCATAAAGCATTCCTCCTACTGCTCCAGCCAAGACCACAATAGGAAGTATATAAAATCCTTCTTGGCCATAAAAAAGTAAAGCGACCCCTCCACTTACTATTCCTCCAAATGTTAATTGACCTTCTGCTCCAATATTCCAGTTATTACTTTTAAAACAAAACGATAAACCTATAGCAATTAAACACAAAGGGGTTGCTTTTAGAAGAAGTTCGCTAAATCCATACACATTATTAATTGGAACTATAAAAAAGAACTTTAAAGCCTCTAAAGGTTTAAAACCTAAAAAATAAAAAATTAAAGCACCAAAAATTAAAGTTAATATTATTGCTAAGATCGGTGTTAGAAAAAATATTAATTTTGATGCCTCGTCTCTTTTTACAATTTTAAACAATTTCACCTCCGCCCATTAGTATTCCTAGTTTTTCAGAAGTTACTTCTTCAGCATCCATTATTTTTGACAATTTTCCTTTATAAATAACGCAAATTTTATCGCTTAATTTTAATAATTCGTCAGTATCTGTAGAAATTAAAATAATAGATTTTTTTTGTTCATTTATCTTTATTAAAGTTTCATGAATGTAATTTATTGCACCAACATCTAGACCCCATGTGGGATTAAAACATATTAATAGTTCTGGAGAAGTTATTAATTCTCTTCCAATAATTAATTTTTGTAAATTTCCTCCTGACAAAAATTGACTTTTCAATTCAACATTGTCAGTATTTACAGAAAAATCTGAGAGAATTTTTTTAGAATGTTCTTTAATTTTCTTTTCGTTAATTAATCCACCGTTAAAAAAATTGGAAGATTTAAAGTTGTTTAAAGCAACATTCTCAAAAATTTTCATTTGAGGAATTGCCGCCTGTTCCATTCGATCTTCTGGAGAAAATGCCATCAAATATTCTCTTCTTTGTTGAGGATTAAGATTTCCAATGGGGTTATTATTAAATAATACTGAATTACTTTCTGAAATAATTTCTCCACTTAAAATTTGAAATAATTCACTTTGACCGTTTCCAGAGATGCCAGCTATACCCAAACACTCTCCACGATTTACTTCAAAGTTTACGTTTTTTAGATTAGTTTCAAATGGGTCTTCACTGCTAAAATTAAGATTTGATATTTTAATTAATTGTTCTTTAGATTTTTCTTTAGATATTTTTTTTTTAACAGTTTTTAAATTTTGTCCGACCATTTTATTTGCCAATGTTTCAATTTTTTCATCAATAATTTTGCTTACAGATACAAGCTGACCTTTTCTCATAACAGCAACTTCATCACAAATTGACATCACTTCTTTAAGTTTGTGAGTTATATAAATAATTAAAATACCTTCTTCAGAAAATTGTTTTAAAGATGAAAAAAGTTCGCTTGTTTCTTGTTCAGTTAAAACCGAAGTTGGTTCATCCATTATCAACACCTCGGGACTTCTTATTAGACATCTAATTATTTCTATTTTTTGTTTTTGCCCCGCAGAAAGATTTAAAACAGGAACATCTAAATCAATAGAAAAATTGTACTTTTCCATTGTAGATTTTATTTTTTCTCTTAGATTTTCTCTAGTTTCATTTGAATCTATAATAAGATTTTCAAATACAGACAAAGTCTCAAATAAATTAAAATGTTGAAATACCATGTCTATCTTGTTTTTTTTAGCATCTATTGGTGAATTTAATTTTAAAACTTTATTATTTAAAAATATTTGACCATCATCAGGCATTATTACGCCTGAAAGAATTTTTACCAAGGTAGATTTTCCAGCTCCATTTTCTCCAAGTAGAGCATAAATTTTTCCACTTTCAAATTCCAATGAAATATTATCATTTGCAACACATCCAGGATAAATTTTGGTTACATTTGATATTTTTAGATTTGTACTCATAACTTATTTTAATGGTATAGAATTTTTTTCTTTTAATGATTGATATTTTTTTGACAAATCAATATATGTTTTTTTAATTTCGTTGAATGAATCTGCTAATTTTTTTTTATTAGCATTTTTCATTTCATTTAATAAAATATTAATATTATAACTTTTCCAGTATGAGTTTTCTTTCATATATTTTCCATCGGTAATATTAAATACTTCTTTAAGTATATTTAAATCATGAGGAATGTTAAATTCATCAGATGTCGATTCATATGGGAAAAGATAATAAAAATTATCAAATCCAGAAAATGTAATTCCACTTAAACAAAGACTACAGGGTTCATGAGAACTTAAAAAGATACAATTCTTTTCTTTAGGTCTCATTATATTATCTAATTCGTAAAATTTTTTTAAAGTATGAATTTCTCCATGCCATATTGGATTTTCCGTTTCATTATTTGATCCAGCTACTACTAATGAATAATCATCTTTATTTATTATGGCAGCACCAAAAATTTTATTACCAGCATCCACCCCTTTAATTGTTAAAGGCAAAATATCATTTTTAAAAATATCTAAAAATTTATCTAATAGAATTTCACTCATTTGATTGAAATATCAAATAAAAACCACATTTGTTAGTATAATAAAACTTAATAATGATCTATTTAACAAATGAAAAAATACAACTTAAAAGTTAATATTTGATCTTTATAATAAATGTTACGATTAGCAAATGAGAAAATTTAAAACTGTATTTGGTCTGTTGGTTATTTTAATTTTATTTTCTGGATGTCAGACAATTAAAAAAAAATCAGATGAAGTAGTAGAAAGAGAGAATGAAAAGTTTGGATTATTTGTAGGTAAAGAAGTAACTGAAATGAGAATGGAACTGGGCTCGCCAAAAGAAGATTATATTGGTGAGAATGGTAATGAAATTTTAGTTTATAAAACAAAAAAATATGGAATTCCTTGCGAAAGAAAATTTGAAGTTAATTCGAGCGGTGTAATAGTTGGCTTTTCCTCAGGTGGCTGTATTTAAATAACTCAGTATCAATATGTGTTCAATTTGGGTTAAAAAACATATGAAAAGTAAGGATTTTTCAAATTTTAACTAATTTAAATTTACATTGGTTTCTAATAAAGATAATTTAGCCTCAAACATCGGAGGGTAAATGGCAAGAACGAGAAAAAGAACAAAAAGTTCAGGTTCTACTAATAAGAAACTGCCACTCAATCAATCAATACCTTTGGGTATTCAGCATGTTTTTGCAATGTTTGCTGGGAACATCACGGTTCCATTGATAGTAGCGGGAGTTTTTGGAGTAACAACTGGAGAAAAGATTTTTTTAATTCAAATGGCATTGTTTGCTGCAGGCGTAGCAACAATAATACAAACGGTCGGCTATAAAAATATTGGCGCAAGACTTCCGATAATACAAGGTACAAGTTTTGCTTTCATCCCAATTATGCTGCCCTTCAAAGCTTTTGGTTTAGGAGCAATATTCACAGCCGCATTTATAGGAGGAATTTTTCAAATGTGGATTGGTAAAATGTTAAAACCTATTCGTCATATGTTTCCTCCATTAGTTACAGGAGTTGTTGTATTAATGATTGGTTTCAGCCTTCTTAAAGTTGGGTTTAAGTATGCTGGTGGCGGAGTATGGCTGATGAACAATAAACCTGAAATTTTTGCAAATTGGCATCATCTAAGTATAGCTGGAACAGTTTTAATAGTTGCACTTTTAGCAAACATAAAAGGAAAAGGAATGGTATCTGCAGCATCTATTCTAATTGGAATAATTGCCGGTTTCATAGTCGCGGCTATGTTAGGTGAAATTAGATGGGCAAAAATAGCAGCAGCAGGATGGTTTGCATTTCCAATGCCTTTACAATACGGGATAGATTTTGTCTGGGGTGCTGTAATATTGATGTTGTTTATGTCTATCGTGACAACAATTGAAACCATTGGTGACATAAGTGCCACGACAATGGGTGGAGCAAATAGAGAAGCGACTGATAAAGAGCTTTCAGGAGGTATAATGGCCGATGGAGCTGGAACAGCTTTTGCATCAATTTTTAATGCTATGCCCAATACTTCTTATTCACAAAATGCAGGTCTTGTAGCTTTTACAGGAGTAATTAGTAGACATGTAGGAACAGTTGCTGGAGTGATTTTGGTTTTACTAGGTTTATTTCCAAAACTTGGTGGAATAATTGCAGCTATGCCAGATTCAGTTATTGGTGGAGCGGCCATTATTATGTTCGGATTAATTGTTGGAGCAGGTATCAAATTGATTTCAAAATCTGATATGAACCAAAGAAATGTTTTAATACTAGCTTTATCTCTTTCTTTTGGGATTGGTTTGAATGCGTTTCCGGAGTTTGTTGCTCACATTCCAGATTTTGGAATAAAATTAAAACTATTATTAACAACAGGTTTAATACCTGCTGGATTGCTAGCATTTATTTTAAATGCAGCATTACCAAAAAAATAAATTATTTTAATACTTGTGGGGAGAAATCCCCACAAGCAAGGTTAATACTTATTTAATTTCAATAAGTCTTTTTTTCTTATGATCTGGCAGTATTCTTTCACAAGCTATTGTCAAAAGACCATCTTTTAGTTCAGCACCACCTACTTTTACATCATCTGCAATTGTAAATGATCTAGCAAATTGTCTTTGAGAAATACCCTTATGAATAATTTCACCATCCTCATTTTTATCTTCAGATTTATCAATCTGTTTTGTTCTTACAGTTAATAAATTATCTTCAAACTCAACTTCGACATCTTTTTTATTAAAACCTGCAAGAGCAATCTCAATTGAGTATTTGTCCTGATCAGTTTTTCTAATGTTGTAAGGTGGGTAGTTCGATTGCATGCTCAAACCTCCATTTCCCAACATACTTTCAAATTGGTCAAACATATCGTCAAAACCAACTGAAAAAGGTCTTAATGAGTTGAATATAGATAGATCCTTACTTGTCATATTATCCTCCTTTGTTAGCAAGGTTATTTTATGCAAGCCCCATTAGGCGACTTACAAAAATTATATGGGTATTATTTTATATTTTTCAATAAGTTGAGATTATGATTTTATTGCAATTTTTAAAATAAAAGCATAGTCAATTGCTATTTCTTCAATGGCTCCATCCCTGCCAGATTTTCCACCGTGTCCAGCATTCATTTCTGTTTTTAAAAGTAATAAATTATTGTCTGTTTTGTATTCCCTCAACTTTGCAGTAAATTTTGCAGGTTCATCAAATAATACCCTGTTATCGCTTAAGCTAGTTGTAATTAACATATGCGGGTAGTCCATTTTTTTTATATTGTTATAGGGTGCATATGAATAAATGTAATCAAAATGTTCTTTACTATCTTTTGCATTTCCAAATTCATCAAATTCTCCTGTCGTTAAAGGTAATGAGTGATCTAGATTTGTTGTTAATGAGTCTACAAAAGGAACTGCCATAACTATTCCTAGAAATAATTCAGGAGATTTATTTACAACAGCACCCATCAACAAGCCACCCGCAGAACCACCCATTCCTATAATTTTTCCAAGAGATGTATATTTTTTTTCAATTAAATATTTTCCAACTGCAATATAATCTTCAAAAGTATTTTTTTTGTTTAACAATTTTCCTTCTTTCCACCACTTCATGCCCCTTTCCATTCCTCCTCTAATATGAGCTGTAACCCATATAATATTTCTATCAATTAAACTTAATCTAGTAGATGAAAAACCAGGAGACATAGAGTTTCCATAAGATCCATAACCATATAACAGCAAGTTTGCCGAACCATCTATTGTTGTATTTTTGTGTCTTGTAATTGTTATTGGAACCATTCTTCCATCGTGAGAAGGACACTCCAATCTATCAACCATATAATCGTCAGGATTATGTCCTGAAGGAATTTCTTGTTCTTTTATAAGCTTTCTATCTTTAGTTTCTAAATTATATAAATAAGTTCTCCCGGGTGTTTTCGGAGAAGAATATGAAAGGTAGACTAAATTGGTATCTTTGTCTTTTTGTATTAATGAAATACTTGGTACAATTACTTTTTCATCAGAAAAAATTATTTCTTCTTCATTATTTGTTTTTGGATTTCTTAAAATTAACCTTCCAATAGCATCCGAAATTTCTGATCTAATAATCCAATCTTTTAAGAAAACTAGCCCACCTATCAGAACTTCATTTTTTGCAGGAATAAAAATTTCCCAATTTTGTTCTACTAAATTTTTGCATATTTCTATTTTGAAATCTTCAGCATCTTCATTGGTATGTTTATAAAAAAAACCATCCCAAGAATTTACTGAATAAATTATACCTTTTTTTCTCTTTTGAATTAATTTTGGTTTGGGTTTTTTTTCGTTTATATCAAAATAATACTGTTCAGAGGTATTGTGATCTGAAGCTGAAATAAAGAAATATTTTTCATCAGAACTTAATACAATGCTAACTGAGAATGCTTCACTTTTTTCTTTAAAAATTAGTTGATCATCTTTAACCGAGGATCCTAGTTTATGCCTAAATATTTTTCTTGGTCTATGATGTTCATCTAGTTTAGAGTAAAAAATATATTTATTGTCTAGGCTAAAATCAATACTGCCGCTAGTTTCTTCTATTTTTTCTGTAACCAATTTATTAGTTTTAATGTCTCGTATATAAATTGTGTAATACTCAGATCCTTTAAGGTCTAATGAATAACCAAGATATTGGTCATTTTCACTTACTTCTAAATCTCCTAGTCCAAAATATTCTGTTTTAAGTTTTTCTTTTTCTAAATCTCCGTTCCATATTTCTTCAATATTATTTGTTCCAATTTTTTTTCTAAGCTTAATCGAATAATTTCCTTTTGTTGTAGTTTTTGTCCAATATTCATATTCTTTATCTTTAAATGGCAGCGACTCATCATCTAATTTAATTCTTCCTTTTATTTCAAAAAAAATTTTTTTTTGAATTTCTTTTGTATCCTTCATTTTATGCTCAAAGTGTTCATTTTCTTTTTCCAAATATTCTCTTACTTCCGGTAAGAGATTTGAGCTATCCTTCAATACATCTAAAATATTTTTTTGGTGTATCCAGCTATAATTATCTTCCCATGTCTTATTGTGGCAAGATTTTAATTCTGGTTTTTTTTGAAGTTGTGGTATTTTCATTAAGATGCAAATTAATATATGAATATTTTTTTTATAACAGTTATTATTTTTATAGTTATTTATATTTTTCTTAATTGGTTTGCAAAAAGTTCTACCAAGAAAATTTCAAAAATCATTAGATTGTTGATTATCATTTTGTCAATTTTTTTAGCATTAATTATGGCTTATGCGGGAAGATTTATATTTTCTTTACCATTTGTTTTAGCTATTTTGCCATTAATTAAGACAAAAGCAGGCATATCTTTATTTCAAATCCTAAGACTTTGGAGTTTGTTTAGAGTCTTGAAAAATTCTGGAAGGTTTAATTTTAATAACATAAATCAAAATATTCATAGTAAAAACATGTCAATTGATGAAGCTTATAAAATACTAAACTTGGATCCAAATAAAAAATATACAAAAGAAGAAGTTTTAAATTCTTACAAAAAAATTATGAAAAAAATTCATCCAGATATTAGTCCCGAATTAAATAGGTTGGCATCTATCGTTAATGAGGCCAGAGAATTGATAATCAAAAATATTAATTAATAATAATTGATTTAAATTTTTCAAATATCTTTTCGGCATTTATTTTTTCTTTTCCATTTGTTCCATGTGAAACAGTTTGAACACCTTCGGGTAAAATAGGATACATTTGTGGACTGTAATTTCCATACAACAAAGGAGTATCACACATTAAAACTATTGTGGGTAAACCCAAGCTTGCTGAAAAATGGCTAAAGCTAGAGTCATTACAAATAGCTAATCTACAATTATTAATAATAGGAAGAATTTCCAAGATACTTAATTTGTCTAATGAAACACACTTTTCTTTACAAGATGAAATTATTTCTTTTAGAATTTTTTGTTCTTCCTCATCTTGTCCTGTTGCAAGAAAAAATTTACAGTCATATTCATTTAAAGATAATTTAATAAATTCTATAAATTTATTTGCTGGCGTTCTCTTCGTAGGACCTGATCCGCCAATTCCAAGCAAAATATTCAATTTATTATCATTGATATTAAACTGTACTTTAGCTTTTTGGATTGAAATATTATCTAGAAAAATTTTGGGATTGCTTTCTACTTTTATATTTAGTTTGTTTAATAATAAACTTTTTGCAGCGTCAATTATATTTTGTTCTTTTTTATTAAATAACGGGTATTGATATATTTCTGTTATACCAGCAAGCTTACAAATTAAATTATATCTTAAAGATGAATTAAAAATAAATACTTTTTCAAATGAATGTTTTTTTAGTTCTTCTGCCAATTTGAAAAATCCCAATATTCCATCATGATATCCGTTATTTTTGTTACTTCTCTTAAGATCAATTATTTTTTTTATTTTACTATTATTATTTAAATATTCGTTTGCCTTTGAACTTTCTTTAACTAAAAGTGTTATAGGTGAATTAAAATTTCTAGCAATTGATTCTATGAATGGTAAAAAAATTACCATGTCTCCAATTCCCATACGATTTTGAATCGCTAATATGTTCATAAGCTTTTATAACCTTTACTAATTTGTTTTTTTATATAAATTTTAGATATGGAACAAATAAAAGGTATATTTGCTGCGAGTTTATCTTTATTAAATAAAAACTTAGCCTTAGATGTAAAAAATACCATCAAACATGCAGAAAATATAATTGATAATGGATGTCATGGAGTGGTATTTTTTGGAAGCACTGGCCAATCACAACTAATATCTTTAAGTGAAAAAATACAATTAATTAATCATTTACCTAATAGCAAATATAAAGAAAAGTTTATTATTGGAACAGGACTAAATTCTTTGTCTGATACAATTAATTTGATGAAAATATCTAAAACATTAAATTTTGACAAATTTTTAATAATGCCTCCTGCTTATTATAAATATGGGGATGAAGACGTAATAAATTTTTATACAAGAATTATAAATGAGATTGGTGAATGCAATATAATTTTATACAATTTTGAAAAACTTTCTGGTTATAAGTTCAGCATTGATTGTGTTGAAAAATTAGCAGATAAATTTCCAAAACAAATTGTTGGTGTTAAGGACAGTTCATATAATCTTTATGAAAACTTAAAAATTAATAACTTTTCAGTAATGCCAGGTTCTGAATCTAAATTGTTAAAAGGACTTGAATTAGGCTGCTCAGGTATAATAACCGCAACTACAAATGTAACATCAGCTTTAGCTAGAGAAGTATATGATAATTTTTTTAATAAATCTTCACAGGATTTAAATAAAAAATTATGTAACGTAAGGTCAGCTTTTGAAAAATATAATTTAATATCTGGCCTTCATTCTTTCATGTCAGAGAAAAATGAAATATATAAAAATGTTTTACCTCCATTAGATATTTTGTCAGAAACTGATAAAAAAGAACTCTTTTCAAACTTGAAAAAATTGGATTTTAACATTCAAAATTTAAAAGCAGCACAATATGAATTTAGTAAATTTTCTTAATAATTTAATTAAACATGATGGGTTTGTATTGATTGACTCTAATTCCAAGAAGTTTGTAATTGGAAATCCTATTAAAGAAAATCCTATAATATTGAAATTACTTGATAAAAGTTTAAATTATAAATTACTTTTAAACCCCGATCTTTATTTTGGAGAAGCTTACACAAACGGATCATTAGTAATTGAAAATGGAACACTTACAGAATTTTTAGAAATTGCTATAAGAAATATCGGTACACAGAATATAAATGTTTATGGAAAGATACTTAATAAATTAAAAGGATTTTATAGATATTTAACAAATTTTAACAAAGGTTTTATTTCAAAAAAAAACGTTAGCCATCACTATGATATTTCAGAAAAGCTTTATGATTTATTTTTAGACACTAATAGACAATATTCATGTGCATATTTTAAAAATGAAAATGATTCTTTGGAAGAAGCTCAAGCAAATAAAATTGATCACATAATAAAAAAACTTAATATAAAGTCAGATCAAAAAATTTTAGATATTGGTTCTGGTTGGGGAACTCTTGCGATTAATATAGCTCAAAAAACTAAAGCTAATGTAACTGGAATTACTCTTTCAAAAAATCAATTAGAATATAGCAATAATAAAGCCAAAGAATTGAATTTAGCAAATCAAGTTGAATTTAAATTGATGGATTACAGACAATTAAATGAAAAATTTGACAGAATAGTAAGCGTTGGAATGTTTGAACATGTAGGAAGAAAATTTTATAAAAGTTATTTTAATAAGGTATCAAAACTTTTAAAAGAAAAGGGAGTTGCACTTATACATACTATAGGCTCAAGTAAGCCACCAAGATACCCCCAACCATGGATCACTAAGTATATTTTTCCCGGAGGGTACACTCCAAGCTTGAGCCAAATAGCAAGGCCAATAGAAGATTCCGGTTTAGTTATTTCTGATATAGAAGTATTAAGAATGCATTATTCTCATACATTAAGACACTGGAAGGAAAGGTTTTTATCAAAAAAAGAATCAGTTTTGGAAATGTTTGATGAAAAATTTTACAGAATGTGGGAATTTTACCTTGCAAGTTGTGAAATTGCATTTAAATGGGGAGATCAGGTTGTATTTCAATTACAATTAACCAAGGATAATATATCTACGCCAACTACTAGAGACTATATTTATTAATTTATTACTGATAAATCGATGAGTAATTTCAATGAAAAAAAAAAGAAAAAAAATAAATAAAAAGAAAAAAAAAAATTCTAGTTTAAAGAAATCAAAAAAAATTACTAAAATAAAAAGAAAAAAAATTAAAAAAAAAAATAAGAAGAAAATCAAGAAGAGACATAAATCTAAAATTAAATCAAAAAAAATTATTTTAAAAAAGTCGTTAAAAAAAAAATCAGATAATTTTATTTCTAAAACTGTAAGACTTGAAGAAAGCATTAAATCAAAGTTTAATTTTAAATTTAAAATTGATTTTTTGGCAGTTGATAGATTTATTGCAAAATTTTTTCAAAAAATTGAAGATAAAATTCAAGAATTTAAATCACTAAGGTCTGAAGAGAAAAGAAGATTAAAATTAGAAGCAATTGAAAATGCAGAAAAAGAAAAATTAGAATTAGAGAATGAAAAGAAAGAAGAAGAAGCACTTCAATTCAAGTTAAAAGAAAAACAGTTAAAAGATGAGCAAAGATTAGAAAGAGAAAGGAATAAAGATATAAAATTATTTTTAAGAAAAGAACAAGCAATTTTAAGAAAAGAACAAGCGGAAAGGCAAAGAAGATTTTTAGAAGAACTTAAGCTGGATAAACAAATTGAGAAATTTAGAGTTAGAGAAGTTAAAGAAATAGAAAAATTAGAAAAAATATCATTAAAAGAAAAGAGAGAAGACTACTCTGGACTTCAAGAAAGGATAGAAAAGTTAAAAAATAAATACAGATTAATAAGAGATCAAAAAATTAGAGAAAGAGTAGAGGCTCTTGGAGTTAAAATAAGAGAAGGTGATGATAGAGAAACTCTTTTACAAAAAGAAAGAGAACATTATCTAGCAAGACAAAAAATAGAATTAGCTTTAGAAAGTTTTTATAGAAGCGCTAACAGCTTAGTTTTTCAATTAAATAAAAGATATATTACAAAACATATGTCGATATTAAAATGTATTGATAGAAGATTTGAAACAGGGGAAATTTTCATTAAATGGGATGAATCTTTAGATGAGGAATGGTTAATATTAATTTATATAAAAGACAATTCTCCAGATGAAGGAATAGTTATTGAAGATAAGTCTAATGAAGAAAAAAGTTTATCGCATGAGTTTAAGCCAAGTGAAATATTTAAAGCTTCAGATATGATGGTTGATGCTTTGACGCAACTTATCTCAAGAAAAAGAAATAAAAAGGAATAAAATTATTAAGTAAAATAAGCCTTTTTTACTCGCTAACATAAATAGAAACTCCTCTAGAATTTATATCAATGTCAAATTTTTTATGTAAAGGAGGAAATGCTCTTTGAGAACAATCCAATCTATCGCAAGTTCTACAAGACACTCCTATTGGTAATTCTGATTTTTTATCATTTAAATCTAAATTTTCAGTATAAACAAATTCTTTTGCATATTTAGCTTCACATCCTAGGCCAATTGATAGCATACTTTTTTTTTGTCCATATCTACCAACACCTTTTTCCACTGTCTTAGCGATACATACATATTTTTCACCATTTGTCATTTTACTTACTGCAGCTTGAATTACTCCTGGTCTTGAAAAAGCAGAGTAAACATTCCATCTTGGGCAGGCACCACCATAACGTGGTATTTCAATTCCTGATAATGAAAATCTTTTAGAAATATTTCCAGCCATGTCAACTCTTAACATATGAAAAGGTATTCCAGATAATTTAGGATCTTGAAGACATGTTACTCTATGCGCCACTTGTTCAAAAGAAGTAGCAAAGGTATTTTGAAGTAACTCTAGATCATATTTAAGTTTTTTACATTCTGCATGAAATAATTCATAAGGCATCAATATTGCAGCACCACAATAATTTAATAAAGCAACCATTGTTAATTTCTTAGACTCTTCTGAGGTAAAATTAAAATTTTGCAAATATTCTTCAATGATTTCTAGCGCTCCTTCCTGTGCTATTTGAGAGGCTGCGTAAAGTTTTTTTGTTTCTAGAGAATTATAATCTGATAGCAAAAGCTCTTTTTTATTTTTTTTATAAATTTTTGAAAAAGGTTTTCCTTCATCAGGTATTACATCTTTTACTTCAATGGCACACTCAGACTTTAAATAGTCACATAAAGACATATATCTTGTTCTATTATTTTTCTGAACCTTTTCAAAAATTTTATTTGCAAACTCTTCTAATTTAGGAAAATAATTTTTGTTTTCTTGTAAAAAATCTGAAATAACTTCGCCTGGAAAAGAGTTTTTTCTATTATCTACTATTTTGCCAGATAGTTTTTCAATTTTATTAATTAGCTCATGGTCTTTCTTTTTTAAAATATCTCCCAATCTAATTATAGCTTTTCCAATTTTTGGATTTGTATTAGTTAAATCTTTAACTTCAGGACCAAGAATATCTAAATCTTCAAACAGTTTATCATCTAAAATTTCAGAAATGTTATTGGCTAAATTCGCATCGGATTTTGTGTTCAAATCAGACAAGTCTATGTTTAATTTATCACAAACTTTAAGAAGCAAATCTCCGTCTATTTTTCTTTTACCTTTTTCTATTAAATTTAAATAACTTGGAGATATACCCAATTCCATAGCAAGTTTAATTGCCTGCATTCCAATTCTTCGTCTAAATGCCTTAATTTTTGGACCAATTTTACTGTCTATTTGACTCATTTTACTATTTGTAAATTTTGTAAATTTATTTTTACAAAAAATTTATCAAATTTACAAGAAAAATCGATATTTAAGTAGATTTTGTAAATGATGTAAATTATATAATTTACATCATGGATAAAAACAAAATTAAAAAAACCGAAAATAGCCAACAAATCACTAATCAACAAGAGCAAACTGAACATCAAACAAGAGGGGTATATCTGAGAGATGATCATTGTGATTGGGGATCAAGTGGTATGAACGAGTTTACAGAAGAATTTACTCAAGATAACTAGTTTATAACCAAGCTTATATCAATAAATAATCAAGAAGAAAAGAAGGGGAAACATGTCAGCAGAAAATGTATCTTATGATTTAAAAAGATTTGCAGGAATCAAAAGAGATTACACTCCAGAAGAAGTAGAAAGATTAAGAGGATCGATTAAAATTGAATATTCAATGTGCAAACAACAATCTCAAAAATTATGGAAATTATTAAATACGGAACCATATATAAATACACTTGGTTCTCTTTCAGGAAACCATGCTGTTCAGCATGCAAAGGCTGGTTTAAAAGCAATATATCTTAGTGGCTGGCAAGTAGCTGCAGATGCAAATAGTGCAGGCGAAATGTACCCAGACCAATCATTATATCCTTATGATAGTGCTCCAAAATTAGTTGAGTCAATGAACAATGCGTTGATTAGAGCCGACCAAATTCAACACATGGAACTTAAGGATGGGGAGATAAAAGATAAAGATAAAGTTGATTATATGCTTCCTATAATCGCCGACGGTGAAGCGGGATTCGGTGGACCATTAAATGTTTTTGAATTAGCAAAAAAATTTATAAAATCTGGTGCAGCAGGTGTTCATTTTGAAGATCAATTAGCTAGTGAAAAAAAATGTGGTCATATGGGTGGCAAAGTTTTGGTCCCAACTGGCACAATGATTAAAAATTTAAAAGCAGCAAGGTTAGCCGCTGATATTGCTGACGTTCCACTGATAATATTGGCAAGAACAGATGCTAATGCGGCTAAACTAATTACTAATGATCATGATGAGAATGATAAACCTTTTTTAACTGGAGAAAGATCTCTAGAAGGATTCTTTTATGTTAAGCACGGCATTGAACAGGCAATTTCAAGAGGCTTAGCTTACGCACCTTATTCAGATTTAATATGGTGTGAAACTGCAACGCCAAATTTAGAAGAGGCAAAAAAATTTGCAGACGCAATTCATAAAAAATTCCCTGGCAAATTCTTAGCATACAATTGTTCACCATCTTTTAATTGGAAAAAACATTTATCTGATTCTGAAATAGCCAGCTTTCAACAAAAGATAGCCGAAATGGGATATAAATTTCAATTTATTACTCTTGCTGGATTTCATGTACAAAATATTGCAGTTTTTGAACTTGCAGAAAAATATAATAAAGAAGGTATGACAGCATATTCAAAAATTCAACAACAAGAATTTGCAAGAGAAAAAGATGGATATACTAGTGTTAAGCATCAAAGAGAAGTAGGAACTTCATATTTTGATGCAGTTTCAAATACAATTAGTTCAGGAAAAAGTTCTACTACAGCAATGAAAGGCTCAACGGAGTCGGAACAATTTTAATTTGATTTAAGTTTCTGAACCTGGCCCCATGCAGAGTTAATAGCTCTCATTTTAGCTTTGCTTTCATTTATAACTTCTTGAGGGACTCCTTTGCTTATAAGTAAGTCAGGGTGGTTTTTCTTGCTTAATTTTAAGTATCTTTTTCTTATAATTTCAATTGTATCATCAGGATTGCTCTCTAAAACAATATAAGGATTAAGTTTGTCTGAAGATTTTCTACTTTCCTTAATGCTGTTAAATTGAATTTCGGTTAATCCAAATATTTGAGCAATGTGTTCAATCATTTTGAGCTCAGAATTGCTAATATTTCCATCAGCTTCAGCTATATAAAAAAGTATATTTATGACTTCTTCTAATACATTAATATTTCCTCTGTATACTTGAGCAATTTGTTGAGCGTAAGGTTCGTAACCAGCACTTTCTTCCTTTGCTTTATTAAATATTTTTCCTACTTGGTCTATTTCATTTTCTGGAATTTTTAATTTATCTTTTACAGCTATTAATTCTTCTTTACTTACTTGACCGTCAGCTTTGCTTAGTTTGGCTGACAATACTATTAGAGATAGTGCAAAAATTTGTTGAGGTTGAGCAAAAGATCCAAAGCCAACTCTAGATTTTGCTCTAGATATTTTTCCACCTATCAAAGAACCCAACAACATTCCAAAAGGTCCTCCAAGAGATAAACCTATCATTCCACCAATTAAACTTCCCCAAATAGCCATTATTCAAAATTTTTTAATCTATATTCCCAATTACCCATTTTGGAATAAGAAACTTTTATTATTATATTATTTTCTGGATTATACCATATATCAAAATTTAATTTCTTATCATCGGGCAAATTTTCATCTTTTGATTTTATTTTAAAATGATCAGTTAAATATTCTTTATTATTAATATTAATTGTTTCTTTTCCAATAAAAGTAACAACCTGTTCTTTCACACTTCCCGAAAGAGGGCTTATTTGTTTATTTGTTTTAAAAATTTTATGATTCCACCAATTTCCCACAATACAATCTAAGCTAGCTTCACCCTTATAGGAGGATCCATCTATTATAAATTTTTTTGATGATTTATTGTAATTTAAATTTACATATTTTTCTTTGTCGTTTTGAAATGTATTTGACTTAAAATAAATTAATTTATCGTTTTCGTATTTTTCTATAGATTCGCTTGAAATTGAAAATACAGTTATTCCTAATAATTCAACTTTGAACTTAGTGTAATTTTTTACAGTCATTTTTTTTTCACTATTTTCAAAGAAATAATTACTGTAACCAATAACTTCTCCATTTCTAACAACATCCATTTCAATCTTTTTTAAACCTTCGTAGTGACTGGTGTGTGAAAAAGCTTTTGAAGCAAATAATATTATAATAATTATAAATATGTATTTTCTCATTTTATTGGATTTTAATTTAAGAAAGTATAAATAATAGTAAAAAAATGTTTTTAACTATAAAAAAAATACCAAAGGTTTCTTGGAGTTCAAAAAAACCTCTAAATTTAAAGCCAAAAATATCTACATTTCTCCTTTTGTGTTTTGGTTTGAGCTTATTTGGAATAGGAGAAGGTTTATTGCTAGTTTCCCACACTGGGGCCTCACCTTGGAGTGTGTTAGCTCAAGGAATTTCATTAAATATTGATTATTCAATTGGAATAATAACTTTTTTTATAAGTTTGTTTGTAATATTTCTTTGGGTTTTTTTAAGTCAAAAACCTGGAATTGGAACGATATTAAATGCAATTATAATTGCTATAATGATCGATGTTTGCTTGAAATATGTTCAAACACCTGATCACATTGTTGTTAAAATTTTATTAGCATTTTTTGCAGTACTTTTGGTGGGAATTGGGAGTGGTTTTTATTTAATTGCAAATTTGGGACCTGGCCCAAGAGATGGTTTAATGACAGGTTTGCAAGCTAAAACTAAACTACCAATTGCATCAGTAAGAGCTTTCTTGGAAATTACAGTTGTGTCAATTGGATGGTATTTAGGAGGAACTGTTGGTTTTGGAACTTTATTGTTTGCTTTTGGAGTGGGACCTGCAGTTGCTTTTGGATTATTCTTGGTAAAAAAGCTTTTCTCTTAAAAAGTGATATTTACAACTTAAGTAATTTAGTAGAATGTGCTCATGTGGTTTATTAGAAAAAGGCTACATAAATTTGTTAGATTAAGTTTTCATCCTCCATGAAGAGGATAAAAAAAAGGCCATCGCAAGGACGGCCTTTTTAAAATTTTGTTTTGGGTTGGAACGATTACATTCCCATGCCGCCCATTCCTCCCATACCACCCATACCACCAGGAGGCATTCCACCAGCAGAAGCATCTTTTTCCTCAGGTTTATCAGCAACCATTGCTTCTGTTGTTACCAATAGACCAGCAATTGAAGCTGCGTCCTGTAGGGCAGTTCTAACCACTTTTACGGGATCAATAATTCCTTCTTTAAACATGTCTACATATTGCTCTGTTTGAGCGTCATAACCTTGAGAAGATTTATTGGCTTCTAAAAGTTTTCCAACAATTACTGAACCATCAACACCTGCATTTGTAGTGATTTGCCTGATTGGAGCTTGAAGAGCAGTCTTAACAATTTCGACACCAGCTTTTTGATCATCGCCTTTTACTTTTACTCTATCAAGATCTTGTGAAGCATAAAGAAGTGCACAACCTCCACCAGACACTATTCCTTCTTCAACAGCAGCTCTAGTCGCATTAAGAGCATCTTCAACTCTATCTTTTCTTTCTTTAACTTCTACTTCAGTAGCACCACCAACTTTGATAACCGCGACACCACCAGCTAATTTAGCAAGTCTTTCTTGTAGTTTTTCTCTATCATAGTCTGAAGTTGTTTCTTCTACTTGTTGTTTAATTTGAGTACATCTTGCTTCGATATCAGATTTTTTACCTGAGCCACTCACAATTGTACTATTCTCTTTGTCAACTTTAACTCTTTTAGCAGATCCAAGATCATTTATTTTTACATTTTCTAATTTTATACCAAGATCTTCAGATATTACTTGACCACCAGTTAAAATTGCAATGTCTTCCAGCATAGCTTTTCTTCTGTCCCCGAAACCTGGAGCTTTAACAGCTACAACTTTCAAACCGCCTCTAAGTTTGTTAACAACTAAAGTTGCCAAAGCTTCTCCTTCAACATCTTCAGAAATTATCATTAGAGGTCTTCCTGCTTGAACAACAGATTCTAAAAGAGGAACCATTGATTGTAAATTAGTTAATTTTTTTTCATGTAATAGAATTAGAGGGTTTTCTAATTCAGTTGTCATCTTGTCTGCATTAGTAATGAAATATGGAGAAAGATATCCTCTGTCAAATTGCATACCTTCTACAACATCAAGTTCTGTTTCGATACTTTTTGCTTCTTCAACAGTGATCACACCTTCATTCCCTACTTTTTGCATTGCTTTTGCGATCATGCTTCCAACTTCTTTATCGCCATTAGCAGAGATTGTTCCTACTTGTGCAATTTCATCACTATCCTTAACTTTTTTAGCTGAAGAAATTAATGTTTCTTTTATATGTTCTACGGCTGCATCTATTCCTCTTCTTACATCCATTGGGTTCATGCCAGCAGTAACATATTTACAACCTTCTTTTACAATCGCTTGTGCAAGAATTGTAGCAGTAGTTGTACCATCACCAGCTTCATCATTTGTTTTGCTTGCGACTTCTTTAACCATTTGAGCTCCCATGTTCTCAAATTTATCTTCAAGATCTATTTCTTTTGCAACAGTAACTCCATCTTTTGTGGATCTTGGAGCACCATAAGATTTGTCTATAACTACATTTCTTCCTTTAGGTCCAAGAGTAACTTTTACTGTGTTTGCAAGTATATCGACTCCTTTTAACATTGCTGATCTAGCATCAGAGTCAAATTTTACTATTTTAGCCATTATAAACTCTCCTTAATTATTATTTTCCTGACGAAATACCCATAATGTCTGATTCTTTCATTATGCTGTATTCTTTGCCATCTATTTTGACTTCAGTTCCTGACCACTTGCCAAAAAGAACCTTGTCGCCAACTTTAACATCCATAGGGATGATTTTACCATCTTCAGTTTTTGCCCCACCTCCTACAGCAATAACTTTGCCTTCTTGTGGTTTTTCCTGAGCTGAATCTGGAATGATAATACCTCCAGCAGTTTTTTCACTACTGTCTAATACTTCGATTAAAACTCTATCGTGTAATGGTTTAAACTTCATACATAAACTCCTTTAAATTATCACTCATATAGAGATCTGATTGAATTTTTTCAAGATCTTCAACAAAATATATAAAATCTAAAAAACCCAAGAATTAATGAGATTTTTAAGCTATATCTCAAATATGCCCAAAAATTTGGATCATTCAGGAATAAAATCTATAGTGAACAGCTATGATTTGTTCTTTATAGACTTATGGGGAGTGGTTCATAATGGAATTAATTTATATAAAAACTCAATCAAGGTTTTAGAAAATCTAGCAGCAGCAAAGAAAGACTTTGTTCTTCTCACAAACGCACCAAGGCTCAACGAAAATGTAGTAAATTTTTTAAAAAAAATTGGATTAAAAAAATATTTTGAAAATGTTTTTACATCAGGGGAGGCGGCTCATAAACACTTGGTTAATGAACTTGATAAACAAAAATTTTTTCATATAGGACCACCCAGAGATTTTGATTTATTTAAAAATTTTGAAAAAAATAAAGTTTTAAATATAGAAGATGCAGACTATTTATTATGCACAGGTTTATTTGATGATCATGAAAGTGATTTAAATTATTATAAAAATTTATTTTCAAATCATATTTCAAAAAAAATGATATGTACAAATCCTGATTTAATAGTTGATAGGGGAGAAAAAAGAGAATATTGCGCTGGCTCTGTGGCAAAATCATTCGAAGAAATTAAAGGTAAGGTGATTTATTTTGGCAAACCACATCCGCCAGTTTATAATTTGTCAACAAATTTAAATAATAAAAGAGTCTTATGTATTGGTGATAATTTAAATACTGATATAAAAGGAGCAAATATTCAAAACTTTGACTCTCTGTTAATAACAAATGGAATTCATAGACAAGAAATTTTAGAAATAGAATTAGATCACGTATTAAAAAAATATGAAGTTAATGTTGAATATACTCAAAAAATTTTAAAATGGTAAAAAAAATTAAAATTTATAAAAATTTTAAAATTAATATGAACGATAAAAGTTCGGTTATATTAATTGGAAACTTTGATGGTTTGCACTCCGGTCACCAAAAATTGTTCAAACAAGCTCAAAAATTTAAAAAAAAATTAAATTTAAAATTAGGCGTAATAACCTTCGATCCTATGCCAATAATGTTTTTTGATAAAAAAGTTAAAAACTATAGAATTTCAAATTTTGAACAAAAAATTAGTTATTTTGAAAAATTTGGAGTAGATTTTTTAATTAATAAAAATTTTAATAAAAAATTTTCCAAATTAACTTCTCATAAATTTATAGAGAAAATTTTGTATAAAAGATTAAATGCAAAATATATTTTTGTAAGCAATAACTTTAGATTTGGATATAAAAGGGAAGGAGATGTTAAGCTACTAAAAAATTATCAAATTAAATACAAATATAAATTAATAAATCCAAAACCTTTAACAAAAAAAAATAAAATTATTTCATCTACTTTAATAAGGAAATTACTTCAAAAGGGCGATTTGAATATTGCAAACAAAATTTTAAAAAGAAATTGGTCTATCGAAGGGATTGTTGAAAAAGGCAGAATGATGGGAAAAAAAATTGGATTTCCCACATGCAACATTGATATTAAAAATTATATAATTGCAAAACTTGGAGTGTATGCTGTTAAAGTAAAAATCAAAAATAGAAGGAAAAGTTATAAAGGAATTGCAAATTTAGGCTATAGACCGACCTTTAACCAAAAAAAAATATTATTAGAGGTAAATTTATTTAATTTTTCTGGAAATCTTTATAATAAAAAACTATCAGTAGAATTTTTAAAATTTATTAGAGGAGAGAAAAAATTTAGTGGAGTTGATGAGTTGAGAAGTCAGATAAAGAAAGATCTTCTTATCGCAAAAAAAGTAAAATGAGCAAAGAATTTATAAATCTTCCCAAAACAGTTTTTTCTATGAAAGCAAATTTACCAACCAAAGAGCCGGGAATTATTGAATATTGGCAAAAAATAAATTTATATGAAAAACTCAGAAAAAAAAGCAAAGGTAAAGAAAAGTTTATTTTACATGACGGTCCTCCATATGCGAATGGAAACATTCATATGGGAACCGCTTTAAACAAAATATTAAAAGACATAATTACTAAATTTCATCAAATGGACGGTAAAGACTCAGTATACGTTCCCGGTTGGGATTGCCATGGATTGCCAATCGAGTGGAAAATTGAAGAGCAATATAAAAAGAATAAAAAAAACAAAAATGATGTGCCAATTGTTGAGTTTAGAAAAGAATGTAGAGATTTTGCAAACAAATGGATTAATGTTCACAAGGATCAATTCAGAAGATTAGGAGTAATAGGAGATTGGGAAAATTATTACTCTACGATGAGTTTTGATGCCGAGGCTCAAATTGTAAGAGAACTAGGAAAGTTTCTTAAAGAAGGAAGTTTGTATAGAGGATACAAGCCAGTATTGTGGTCAACTGTTGAAAAAACAGCTTTAGCAGATGCAGAAGTAGAGTACATGGATCATGTATCTGACACAATATATTCCGCATTCCCTATAAAAAAAACAAATTTAAAAGAGATTGAAGGTTCAAATATAATTATATGGACAACTACTCCATGGACCATACCTGCAAATAAAGCTTTAGCTTACAATTCAAACTTAATTTATTTAGTTGTAAAAATTAATGACGAAGGTGACTTTAAAAATAAAAAAATAATAGTCGCTAAAGATCTTTTAGAATTATTGATAAAAGAATGTGAAATTAAAAGCTTTGATATAAAGAAAGAATTTTTAGGCAAGGAGTTTAAAGGAACAATTTGTTCTCATCCCTTTTTAGATATTGGATATAGTTACGATATTCCAATGCTTGAGGCTAGATTTGTTACAACAGAACAAGGCTCAGGAATTGTTCACTGTGCACCGAGTCACGGTCCTGATGATTTTAATTTGTGTTTAAACAATAATATTAAAGCTTTAGAAACCGTAGATGATGACGGAAGATATACAAAAAATATAATCAAATTTGAAGGTATTCATATTTTTAAAGCCAACCCTATTGTTATAGAAAATTTAAAAAACCAAAAAAAACTTCTTTCGAATGGAAAACTAACTCATACTTATCCTCATTCTTGGAGATCAAAAGCTCCTTTAGTTCATAGAGCTACGGCTCAATGGTTTATATCAATGGAAAGTCACGGTTTAAGAGTGAAATCACTTAAGGCTATTGATGAAACTATTTTTTATCCAAGTAAAGCCAAAGAAAGAATAAAAGCAATGATTGAAACTAGACCAGACTGGTGTGTTTCAAGACAAAGAGTTTGGGGAGTTCCTTTACCAATTTTTTTATCTAAGAAAAATGGCGAAGCATTAATTGATGATGAAGTTTTTGAAAATATTGCAAAAATTTTTGAAAAAGAAGGCTCTGATTGTTGGTTTTCAGATGATGCTCAGAAATTTTTAGGACAAAAATATAAATCTCAAGATTATGAAAAAATTAGTGATATTGTGGAAGTATGGTTTGATAGCGGTTCTACTCACTCTTATGTATTAGAAAAGAGAGAAGATTTAAAATGGCCTGCATCAATGTATTTAGAGGGATCTGATCAACATAGAGGATGGTTTCATTCTTCATTATTAGAGTCTTGCGGAACAAGAGGCAAAGCTCCTTTTGAGAGTATTTTATCCCATGGTTTCGTGGTTGATGGCAAAGGTCTTAAAATGTCAAAATCGACTGGAAATGTTATTTTACCAGAAGAAATATTGAAAAAATATGGTGCTGATATTTTAAGAATTTGGGTAGCATCCTCAAATTATGCAGAAGACTTAAGAATTGATTATTCAATTTTAGATCAGCACGCAGAGTCATATAGAAAATTAAGAAATACTTTTAGGTATTTGCTAGGAAATATCCAGGATGATTATATTGAGAAAAATTTTGAAGATTTAAATGTTGCAGAATTGCCTGATCTTGAAAGGTATATGTTACACAGAGTTTATTTAATTAACAAAAATTTTTTCAATTATTTTAATTCTTACAATTTTCACAATTTATACAAAGAACTTTTAAATTTTTGTACAGTTGAATTATCTGCTTTTTATTTTGATATTAGAAAAGATCTTCTTTATTGTGATCCGCTAGATTCAAAAAAAAGATCAGATTGTATATTGGTTTTAAATATAATACTTAATTGCTTATTAAAATGGTTTGCGCCAATACTATCTTTTACCACTGAAGAAATTTATAGATTGGTAAATAAAGAAGAGGAAAACAGCATTCATCTAAAAAACTTTACTGAAATACCGGAAAATTGGAAAAATGAAGAAATAAATTCAAATTGGGAAAAAATTAAGAAGATTAGAGATGAGGCAAATATTAGCATAGAATCTCAAAGAGCAAGCAAAACCATAGGCTCCAGTCTTGAAGCAAATATTCAAATTAAATTAAAAAAAAATTATTATAATATAGCAAAGAATAATGATTTTTCTGAAATTTGTATTACTTCCTCAGCCCTAGTTACCCAAGATGATAAAATGGAAGAAGACATTCAAGTAATATGTAAAAAAGCAGAAGGAACAAAATGCCCAGTGTGTTGGAAAATTAGCAAAACTAATTGTAAAAAACATGGCCACCTAACAAATTAATGATAAATGAAAAAAATAATTATTTATATTACGCTTGTATTATTAGTATTAGCCTTAGACAGAATAAGTAAAACAATAATTTTGAATATATTAGATGATGTTGGAAGAGTTGATATATATATAAATTCATTTTTTAGTTTATTTTTAGTTTGGAATAAAGGAATTGGATTTGGTTTGTTTTCTTTTGATCAAAATTATATTTATAATGGAATTACCTTATTTATATTAACAATAAATTTAATTATTATATATTTAATATATAAGGAAAAAGATCCAAAGACTTACTTTTTAGCCATAATATTAGGTGGTTCATGCGGAAATTTATTTGATCGATATTATTATAGTGCGGTTCCTGATTTTATAGATTTGAATTATAATGGTTATCACTGGTTTATCTTTAATGTTGCGGATATATTCATTACTTTAGGTATAATTTGTCTTATATTGGCTGAATTTTTAATTTATGAAAAACAAAATGATAAAAAATAAATTAACTGTTTCAGTAATAATTTTTTTTTCAATCTTATTATACTCTTGCCAAGCTACAAAAGACGCTCTTGAAGGAAAAAAAAGATCTGAGCAAAGTGATGAATTTTTAGTAGAAAAAAAAAATCCATTGGCAATGCCCCCTGATTTTGAAAAGCTTCCGGCTCCAGGAAATCAAAAAGTTTTACCTGAAACTTTTAGCGACAATAAAGAAGTTAAGGATCTTTTAAATATTGAAGATTGTGATACATCAGTAAATATTGAAGATTGTGGCACACCAGGTTCAAATGATAGTGATAATTCATCGGATTTAGAAAGTACTATTATGAAAAAAATTCAATAATTAAATGTTTACTAAAAACATAAAATTTAAAAATTTTATAAAGAATAAAAATACGAAAACTAATAAAATATTAAGAAATATCATTAAAGACAAAGCTTTGCTTGAAAAATACCCATTACTGAACTCGTTGACTAACAAATTTAAATATAGCTATCAAAAAAAAAATATTAAATCATTTAAAAGTTTTTCAAAAGTCAATTTAGTTGGAATGGGAGGATCTATACTTGGAGCGGAGGCAATTTATGATTTTCTAAAACACAAAGTAAAAAAAAAATTTTTTTTTTATAATAATTTACAATTTAAAAGCATGCCAAAAACTAATGAAAAAAATATTAATCTAATTATATCAAAATCAGGCAATACACTTGAAACTATATCTAATTTTAATTTGTTATTACAGGAGCAAAAAAAAAATAAAAATGTAATTTTATGTGAGAAAAAAAATAATTTTCTATCATTGTTAGCAAGAAAATTAAAAGCGGAAATATTTGAGCACAAGAATTATATAGGTGGAAGATATTCAGTATTGTCAGAGACAGGAATGTTGCCTGTAGAGTTAATGGGACTTAATGAAAAAAAATTTAAAAGATTTAATTATTTAATCAAAAATAAATATTTTATTAATACTTTAATTGAAAATGTAATTTCAATTATTGATCATATTAAACAAGGAAAAACAAATTCAGTTATATTAAATTACGATGAAAAATCAGATAATTTATTTAAATGGTATCAACAACTTGTAGCCGAAAGCCTAGGTAAAAATGGAAAAGGAATATTCCCAATAGTATCTTCGATGCCAAAAGATAATCACAGTTTGTTGCAATTGTATTTGGATGGACCAAAAAATAATTTTTATACATTTTTTAGTGTTAAAGAAAAAAATTCTCAAAAATTAAATAACTCAAATTTATTTGAAAAATATTCAATATTAAAAAATAAAAATATATATAAAATTTTAGATTCTCAAAAAAAAGCTACTGAAAATGTATTTAGAAGAAAAAAAATTCCTTTTAGGAGTATTGAAATTATTAATAGGAGCGAAGATACCCTAGGTGAACTATTCTGTTTTTTTATATTAGAGACGATTCTGTTAGGGCACTTGTTAAAAGTTAATCCTTTTAATCAGCCCGAGGTAGAGCTAATAAAAAATGAGACAAGAAAAATATTAATTTAGGAAATTTTTCCAAAAATAATTTTTGATAATCCATAATTTTTTTCTTTAGATATAATTAAATCTTTAGAAATATTTTCAGTAATTCTTTTTTTTCTATGTATTATAATTAATGTGTCTTTAGAAGTAATTTTCATTTTTTTAATTATTTCTATTAATTGATTTATTTTATTATCTTTAAAAGGCGGATCTAAAAATATTAAATCAAAGTTTTTTAAATTAAGTTGAGATTGAGAAATATTATAAGAGTCTTTTTCAATTATTTTTGAATATTTATTTAATTTTAATAAATCTAAGTTTTTTCTTAAGACTTTAATCGAGTTTGCATAATTTTCAAAAAAGATAACCTTTTCTGCTCCTCTAGATAAACATTCTATTCCAAATGAACCTGTACCAGAAAATAAATCTAGAACTTTTGCACTATTTAAATTAACAAATTCATTTTTTGAATGTTCAATTATGTTAAAAATTGACTCTCTTACTATATCTTTTAATGGTCTAGTTGATTTATCAGTTGGTGAAAGAATTTTCTTGCCCCTTAAATTTCCTCCAATAATTCTCATTTATCAATTACTTTATAACCTATGTCAGATCTGTAAAATCCATTTTTCCAATTTAATTTTTTTATTTGATCAATTACTTCATTTCTAGAATCTAAATAATTATCTGAAATAGAAACAAAGTTTAACACTCTTCCGCCCACCGCATGAATTGTATCATCTGATATTTTAGTTCCCGCATGATAGATAAAATTATTTTTATTTAGCTCTAAATTTTTTAAATTTGGTATTTCAATATTCTTCTTATAACTCTCTGGATAGCCCTTAGAACACAATACTATACATAGGCTTTTTTTTTCATGCCAATCAATGTTCTGCTCTTTAAGATTATTGTTACAACACGCTATTATTAAATCTAATAAATCTGTTTTTAATAGAGGTAAAATTGTCTGACATTCAGGGTCTCCCATTCTTACATTGTATTCAATCAAATAAGGTTCATCATCTTTTATCATGAGACCAGCATATAAAAATCCATTATATTTTTGCTCCATATCTTCAATTGCTTCTAAAGTTGGTTTTATAATTTTACTAATAATTTTTTTTTCCAAATCATGATTAATAAGTTTGGATGGAGAATAAGCTCCCATGCCGCCCGTATTTTTCCCTGTATCACCCTCTCCAACTCTTTTATGATCTTGAGCGGTATTAAAACTTTTATAACTTAATCCATCAGAAATAATAAAATAACTCATTTCGTCACCTTCCAAAAATTCTTCTACTAATATTTGATCTGCTTTACCAAATTTTCCATTAAATATTTCTGAAACAGCATTTTTTGAGCTTTCCATATCATTACATATGTAAACTCCTTTGCCGGCAGCTAAACCATCTGCCTTTATTACTAAAGGCATTTTTCTATTCTGTAAAAATTTAAAAGTATCTTCTTTGTTTTTAAAAATTCCAAAATTGGCAGTTGGAATACTATACTTTTCACAAATTTTCTTTGTAAAAATTTTTGAACCTTCAAGTCGGGAAACTTTTTGATTAGGTCCAAATACTTTAATATTTTTTTTGTTTAGATAGTCAACCATTCCATCAACCAACGGTTTCTCAGGACCAACTATAACTAAATCAATTTCTTTATCTTTAAGAAAATTATAAATTTCATTAAAACTATCTAATTTTAAATTTATATTTTTTGAAATTAAGCTAGTTCCCGCATTTCCTGGTATACAATAAAGTTTTCTAAGTTTTTTTGATTTTGAAATTTGCAATGCTATCGCATGTTCTCTACCACCACTTCCTAGAATTGCAATTTTCATATAATTATTTATATATCTTAAAAATGAAAAACAAGTTAGCTAAATTAAAGTATTTGCCAAACAACTTTGAAATTATAGAAAATGGAGATCATGTTATATGTGCAATTTCAGGTAAAAAAATACTTATAGAAAATTTAACTTATTGGAATGTTGATGAACAAGAACCGTATTATTCTTATATTGAGGCTTCAATAAAAAAAGAAAAGTTAATAAAAAAATAAATTATTTTTTCCACCTATCATGTGTCCAAATCCACTGCTCTGGGTTTTTTAATATCATTTTTTCTAAAACTGTATTTAAAAACAAAGTTATATCTTCAGTAGTTTTTTTTGAGTTTACTTTTATAGGTTTAGAAATGTGCATTTTAAAGTAATATTTTTCTTTTCTTTCAATATAAATTGGAACAAGTTCACATTTGTATTTTTTTATCAGTTGAGCTGGAATGGTAGTGGTTGTAGCCAGATCACCAAAAAATTTTACTTTTGATCCTTCCCTAACTCTTTGATCAATCATTAAGGCTATTGACCATCCTTTTTTTAAATTTTTAATTATTTGTCTTGTACCTGTTCTTCCTTTTTTGATTTGATTTTTGCAAATATATTTTGTTCTAATTTTTTCCATAATTTTGTTAAGAAAAATGTTATTAAGAGGGCGATAAATAGCAGACAATTCAATTCCAGCCTTTTCAATTTGCATAGCCATTAATTCAAAATTATTAAAATGTCCTGATACAAAAACTACTCTTTTTTTTTCTTTTCTAATATTTTCTAAATGATTTTTGCCATCTATTTCAATAAAATTATTAAGTCCGCCATTTCTGAAACTTTTTAAATAAGGATACTCTGAAAAAATTCTTCCATAATTTCCCAAAACATTACCAGCTACCTGTTTATAATTTTGTTTAAGAGAAATATTAGATTTTTTTAGATTTTCTACTATTAATTTTTTTGATCTAAACATAGGACCAAAAAGTTTACCTATTATAAATCCTAAATTAGATGAGATTTTATATCCTAATAATTTAAAAAATATGAAAAAAATATAAACAAATATAAACTCAACTAAATAAATTAATTTTTTCATAATCTTTCAATTAAAAATTTTGAGAAATTTTTCATATTTTTAATGCTTAAATCTATTTTAAGGAATTTAACATTTTTTCTATTTTTTTTATTTAATCTTAAATAATCTTTTTCAGTAGTAATTATATTTAATTTTTTTCTTTTAGCTAATTTTTTTATACTAACAATATCTGTGTCGGGAAAATTATAATGATCTGGAAATATAAATTTTTCTTTAATTTTAAATTTATATTTTTTTAAAGTTCTTTCGAATTCTGATGGATTTCCCAATCCACAAAAGAATAAAAATTTTTTATTGAGATTAAATGATCTTAAATTTGTTGGAACATATTTTGCTTCAAATATTTTTACATTATTATTTAGTTTTTTTAAATATTTTGAAAATTTTTTATTTCTTTTTTCACCATTTAAAAAAACGGCATCATAATTTTTTATTTCAGAAACATTTTCTCTTAAAGGTCCCGAAGGTATTAAAAAACTATTTCCAACTCCATCCGAACTATTAAAACAAGCAATAGCGATATTATAATTTAAACTTTTATCCTGAAGACCATCATCTAAAATTGCCACATCATATTTTTGTTTAGTAGCAATTTTAAGAGCATTATCTCTATGTTTTGTGCATATTAGATTCCCATAAGATTTTAAAATATTTTGCTCGTCTATTTGATCAGAATATTTTTTTTTAATAAATACTGTTTTATATTTTTTTTTTAAAATATTATTTATTTTAATTGATAAAGGTGTTTTACCAGTTCCGCCAACATACAGATTTCCAACACAAATAGATTTAATTTTAAAATTTCTTTTATTTGGAATTTTTTTAATAATATTTATTAAAAATGTTATTAAACTTAAAGGGTATAATAAAATTGAAATTAAATTTATATTATTCCAAAATAATGGTCTATTAACCTTCATTATAGATATTTATTTATTTCATTTAGGTTTTTTTTAAGGATATCATTACCTATCATATTTAATTTTTGATTCACTTTTAGGGGTTGCTTATATTTAATTTTTTTATTAACAATTTTTTTCATACTGAAAACACTATTTATTTTTGATGAAATTTTTAGTTTCGAAAGCATATTATAAACTTCTTTAAAATTTTGTATATTTGGACCGTGCAAAATGTAACTTCCCATCCTTGCAGGCTCTAGAGGGTTTTGTCCTCCATGAGGCACAAGCGACCCGCCTAGAAAAGTGATATTTGATAATCCATAAAATTTTGAAGTTTCGCCATAGGTATCAGCAATATATATGTCTGTGTTTTTAGAAATTTTTTGCTTTGAAGATCTAGTTATTATTTTTAAACCAATATTCTCAAGTTCATTAGCTATAGAGTTCGATCTGTTTGCATGTCTTGGAATTAAAATAGTTAATAAATTATTATATTTTAATTTCAATTCTTTATGTATTTTTCCTATAAATAATTCTTCATTATAATGAGTGCTTGCGGCACAGAAAATTAATCTATTTTTAAAAAGTTTTTTTGTATTTTTATCTAATAATTTTTTTGATTGACCAAAATATTTTAAATTTCCAACAATTTTAATTTTTTTTACACCCAATGTTTTTAAATATTTTGAGGTTTCGTTGTTCTGAGGCATTGCTAGAGATATTTTGCTAAAATTTTTTTTTGCAAAATATGGAAATTTCATCCATCTTTTAAAACTCTTTTTAGTAATTCTTCCATTTAATAAAATTATTGGAATGTTATTTATTTTTAAATTATTAAACATGTTTGGCCAAATTTCAGAGTCTATAAATAGAGCTATTTGCGGTTTCCAATATTTAATAAATTTTTTAGTTAAATAATTCGTATCAATTGGAAAGTAAATATGAGTTGTTTTTTTAAATTTATACTTTGAAAATATTAATGCAGAACTAGTTGTTGAAGATGTTAATATTATTTTTTTTATTTTTTTATTTTTTTCTAGTACATTAATAATTGGAATTACACTTAAAATTTCCCCTACGCTAGAACCATGTAGCCAGATTGTTTTTCTTATTTTAAATCTTTTTGAATATATACAAAATTTTTCTAAAAATCTTTTGGGGTCTTCTTTACCTACGATAATTCTTATAAAAAATATTATTGGAGAAAATATAATTAAAATTAATCCCAAAACTTCATAAATAAAAAACATTAATTATTTTTAATCTGTTTGTTATAAAAATTTTTATAAATATTTGAAGAATTTAGTAGTTGATCATGTTTTCCTTGAGCAACCACAGAACCTTTATCAAGAACATAGATTTTATCAGAATTTAAAATTGTCGATAATCTATGCGCTATGACAATTGTAGTTTTATTTGATGTTAATTTAGCGAGAGCTTTTTGAATTTTTTCCTCTGTATCAGAGTCCAATGATGATGTTGCCTCATCTAAAAGTATAATTTTGCTATCTTTGAGAAATGCTCTTGCAATTGATAATCTTTGCTTTTCACCTCCTGATAACTTTACTCCATTTTCACCAATCATTGTATCGAATCCATTTTCTAACTTACTAATAAAGTCCGAGCACATCGCAAGTTCTGAAGCTTTTACAACTTCATCTTTTGAAGCAGTTGGTTTTGCATATTTTATGTTATTCAAGACAGTGTCATCAAAAAGCGTAGTATTTTGATCAACAATAGAAATTTCCTTCCTTAGTGAATCTAGATTTATGTTTTTAATATCTTCTTCATCAACCAATATATTTCCATTTATAGGATCATAAATTCTAGGTATTAAATTAAGCATTGTAGATTTGCCAGATCCACTATGACCAACCAATGCAGTCATTTTTTCACCATTAATTTCAATATTTATATTTTTTAAAACTTTATTTTCAGTGTTTGATAAATAGTTAAATGATACATTATTAAATTTAATTGAACCATTATTTAGCAAAAGTTTTTTTCCACTTTCATTCTTAGATATTTTTACTTTCGCATCTATTATTGGTAGTATTCTTTTCCCCGCTGACAAGCCTTGACCAATACCAATATTTATAGTGGCTAAAGATTTAACAGGTTGATAAGCCAGCATCATTGCAGCCAAAAATGAGAAAAAATTATTGATACTTAGCTGTCCAGTCATAATTAGTTTTCCAGAGTAAAATATTAATATTGCTATCATAATTCCGGTCAAAATTTCCATTATTGGTGTTGCTCTAATATAAACAGTAAATATTTTAATTTGTTTTTCTTTTAATTTATTTACAAATTTTTCAGATCTTGCGGATTCAAAATTTTCCCTTTGAAAAATTTTAATAATTTTATGATTTTTAAATAAGTCAATTAGATATTTATTAAGATCTCCCGATCTCTCTTGAGCTTCAGTTGTAACTTTGGTAATTCTTTTTCCTAATTTTTTTGCAGTTATAGATGCTATTGGAATCATAATAATAGCAATGAGAGAAAGTCTCCAATTTTGAATAAACATCACCGTTAATAGACCAATTAGCGTTAAACTATCTTTAAAAATATTTAATAATGAAGAACTCAGCATATGTGTAATTTGACTTACATCATAATTTAGATTTGAAACATACTTACCAGAATGTTTATTCTCGATTAATTCAGTATCCGCTTTAATAAAAGAAGACAACATATCTGTTTGAATTTTTTTTTTAACTTCCTCAGAAACAATGATCATCAGGACTTTTGCAAAATATAATGAAATGCCTTTCGTTGCAAATGCAACAATTATAAAAAAAGGTATTACTAATATTAAAGTTTGGTCCTTGTTGATAAATATTTTTTCAATAGCAGGATCTAAAAGCCAGGCTGTTGCAGAAGTACTTCCCGCAACTAAAATTGAAAAAAAAACGGCTAAAAAAATTTTATTTAAATATTTTCTTGTATAATCTTTGTATAATCTTTTTAAAATTTCAATATTGTTCATTTTATATAATTTTACCAATCAATAAATTTACAAAAATTATTAATCCTAAAAAATTGTTGCTTTTAAATTTAGCCAAGCAATTCAATGGATCATTTACATTTAATTTATATATTTGAGAAAAAATTAATTGAAGGATTGGAATAATTAAAAATAAGAAATAAAATAAATTAAATTTCATTAGCACACCAATTAAAATTAACGCGGCGATAAAAGTTAAATAACAAATTAAAATAAATTTCTTCGGATTGTTTTTAAATTTTATCGAAGTTGATTTAACTCCTATTATTTCATCATCCTTTATATCTTGATATCCGTATATAGTGTCGTAACCCAGTGTCCAAAATATGGCCCCTAAATAGAACATTATAGGAATTAGAGAAATATCATTTTTTATTGAAATCCAAGCTAAAACGAGACCATAGTTAAATGTAATGCCTAAAAATAGTTGAGGCCAATGCGTGAATCTTTTCATCAAAGGATATGTAAAGGCAAAGGGCATAGAGATCAAAGCCATCAAAATCGTAAATTTGTTAAAATTAATTAAAACTAGAAATGCAATAATACATAGGACGGCAGCATAAATAATTGCCAATCTTATTGAAATTTTGCCTGATGCGATGGGTCTATTTTTGGTTCTATCAACTAGTTTGTCAAAATTTTTATCACATATGTCGTTAACTATACATCCTGCAGATCTCATTAAAACAGAACCTGAAATAAAAAGAAGTCCATAAAAAATAAAAACATCTAATGTTAAATCAAAATCATACGAAAGTGTAAGACCCCAAAGACAAGGCCAAAAAAGCAACATAAAACCGATTGGCTTATTTAGCCTAGTTAATTCGATTATTAATTTTATGTTTTGCATTATAATTTACTTGTAAATAACAAAGCCTAGATTCATAATCAAATTGATTCGTATGAATATAGATTACACTGTAACTGCATTAATGTTTCCGGCAATACCTTTGCTTATGAGTGTTTATGGCAACCGTTTTCATACGCTTAGCAATTTAATAAGAAAAATACATGATGAATATGTCTGGGAAAAACATATTCCACCAGAGTGGGAAAAACAGTTAATAGATTTAAACGGAAGAGTTAAGTGGTTAAAATATACACTTGGATGCGCAAGCTTTGGTTTTTTGTTTAATATGCTAACTGTTTTTGCTCTCTATCTAGATATGATTTTTGTAGCAAGAATTATTTTTGGATCATGTTGTTTATCAATGATAATTTCAGTGTTATTTTTTATTAGAGACATACATTTATCCACTGAAACTTTGAAATTACATTTGTCAGATATGAAAATTGACCTAGACTAAGGTACAATTATAGTCGGCCCAAGAATTTTTCTATTTTCTAAATCAATATGAGCCTGCTTAATATTGTCTAATTTATATTCTTTAAATATTTCTATCTTAACTTTTCCTGAACTTATTTTTTCAAATAGTACTTTTGCAGCTTCGTTTAGCTCTTCATTAGTTCCCAAATACTGTCCCATTGCAGGTCTAACAAAAAACAATCCTTTTGGTTGTAACATCTTAGGAACATCAATTGGATCTAGTGCCCCTGAAGCATTTCCAAAAGAAATCATCATTCCTCTAGTTCTTAAACATTCAAGAGATTTTTCAAATGTTGATTTTCCAACTCCATCATAAACTACAGGCACACCTTTGCCTTCAGTTATTTCCATAACTTTTTTTGCAAAGTCTTCTTTGTTATAATTAATTATTTCATCACAACCATTTTTTTTTGCTATCTCAACTTTTTCTTCACTGCCAACTGTTCCAATAACTTTACATCCTAAACTTTTAGCCCATTGGCAAAATATTTGTCCCACTCCACCTGCCGCCGCATGAAACAAAATAGTTTCATCACCAGAAACAGGATAAGTTTTATATAATAAATAATATGTTGTTAGCCCTTTAGTCATAACTGCCGCCGCTATATTTAAATCTATTTCTTGTGGAACTTTTACTAAGTTTTTTGTTTTATAAATTCTATGAGAGGAATAAGATCCCAAAGGAACTGCAGAATAAGCTACTTTATCTCCAACAGAAAAATTTGAAACATCTGGTCCAACTTCTTTAATAATACCAGAGGCTTCCATTCCAAGTCCGCTCGGCATCATTAAAGGATAAAGTCCAGATCTATGATATGTGTCTATATAATTTAAACCTATAGCCGCATGTTCAATTAAAACCTCATCCTTTATTGGTTTTCTTAAATTTATTTCTTCTAAATCTAATACTTCAGGACCACCATTTTTTTTAATTTTAACTGCTTTCATTTTACAAATGTACCATTATGATAATCTTGAACGGCTTGCAAGATTTCTGCTTTAGTATTCATTACAAAAGGACCGCCTCTTGAAATTTCTTCATTAATTGGTTTGCCTGAAATTAGTAAGAATTTTGCATTAGTTGAAGTTTTAACATTAAGTTTTTCACCTCTAGATAGCAATATCAGTGTACTATCTTTAACTTTGTCATGTTTTTTATCTCCTATTGTAATTTCCCCATCAATTAAATAGATAAATGAATTATGTGTTAAAGGTAAACTAAAATTAAAATCTTTATTTTTATTTAGTTCAACGTCGAAATAAACTGGCTCAACATAGTGATCTTTAATAGGTCCTTCTGCATTTTCAAATTTTCCTGAAATAACTTTTACTTTTTTATCATCATCTTTATGAACACTCATTTTATCTGAGTCAATATAGATATAATCAGGTTTGCTCATTTTTAGTTTAGCAGGCATATTAATCCAAAGCTGAAACCCATGAAGTCTTCCTCCGGACATTGCAGGCATTTCGGAGTGAATTATTCCACTTCCTGTTTTCATCCATTGAACATCACCTGAAGACATTCTGCCTTTAGCACCAGTACTATCTTCATGTTCAAACTCACCTTGGAGCATATATGTTACTGTTTCAATTCCTCTGTGAGGGTGCGGAGGGAAGCCTCCAATATAATCATTTTTATTTTCAGAACCAAATTCATCTAACATTAAAAAAGGATCAAAATAATTTGGCTCAACGCCAATACTTCTTTTTAATTTTACTCCAGCGCCATCTGAAGTTGGCATAGGGTCAATAATTTTATTTACTTCAATACTTTTCACAATAGACGATGTAATAATTTGTTAAATTAAATCAAGTATTTCCACAAGATCTTTAACTTGGTTTTGTGGTTTGTAATCAAGGTTATCAAAAATATTATTATTTCGATTTACCCAAACAGCGTTATATCCGTAGTTTCCTCCACCGGAAACATCCCAAGTATTTGCACTTAAAAATACAATCTCATCTTTTTGTATTTGGTATTTTTTAATTGGAATATCGTAGACCTTTGAGCTTGGTTTATAGATTCCAACCTCTTCAATTGAAAAAATGTCATCAAAAATACTGTCTAAATTATTGCTTTTAACCAATTCATTAAGCAGGGTAGGCGTGCCATTTGAAAGAATAGCAAGTTTATAATTTTTTTCTTTAAGATTATTTAAAACTTCTTTTACCTCTGGGAATGTAGATAAAATTTTGTATAAATTTAAGAGTTCATCTCTCATTAAACTGTCAATATTAAAAACTTTCATTGATTTATCTAAACTATCCTCGGTAACTTGCCAAAAATCTTTGTGTTTATCCATTAAACTTCTAAGCCAAGAATATTCTAATTGAGTAGTTCTCCAATAATTTGCAAATTCCTCCCACTTATCACCAATTTTATCTTTACATTTTTCAGCAGCAGAGTTGACATCAAATAATGTGCCATAAGCATCGAAAATTATTGCTTTAACATTTTTCATAAATTAATTTGTAAAAATATGAGCAATATTAGATTATTTTTTCCAGAAAGTTTATCACTTAATTTTGAATCCAAGCTTGATAAGTCACAATCTCATTATCTTACAAAAGTTATGAGAATTAAAATTGGTGAAAGTTTTTCATTGTTTAACAAAAATGGAGAATGGTCAGCAAAAATTAATCAAATATCCAAAGACATAGTAGAATTTAGTGTAATTGAAAAGCTTAGACAAAAAGAGAATACAAAAGAGATTTGGTTAGCTTTTTCACCAATTAAATCAAATTATTTTAATTTTATGATACAAAAAGCCACAGAGCTTGGCGTAACTAAATTTATTCCAATAATATTTGATCGAACAATTGTTAGAAAAATAAATAAAGAAAGATTAGAAAAGATTATTATTGAAGCAACAGAACAGTCTAATCGAATTAATGTTCCTATATTAGAAAAACCACAAAATTTAAAAAAATTTTTGACCAATAATTCAAGAAAAATAGATTTAATTTTTACAGACTTAAATACTTCGCAAAAAAAATTAGAAATTAACAAACAGGCTAACAAACCATTATGTGCAATTATTGGACCAGAAGGAGATTTTTCTGAAAAGGAAAGAAAAAAAATTTTAAATTTTGAAGGAGTTAATCCAATTAAAATTAATGAAAATATCCTAAGAGCAGAAACAGCAACAATCTCTGTAATTTCAATAATAAATTATATTCTTAATTTATAAATATTTCTTAAGTATTTTTACGGAATTTTTAATATCATCGCGATGAGAAATCATTGTAACGTATTTTCCATCTTTCAAAATTATAACAGGTGAACTATGGTCTATATTGTATTCTCCATTTTCTAAAAATATTTTTTTACTCATAACTCCCCATGATTGATAAAGTAGAAATATTTTTTCTGGTTCTCCGGTAATGCCAACAAAATTATTATCAAAATTGCTTAAATAATTTTTTACAACTTTCGGAGTATCTCTTTCTGGATCAACACTTATAAAAAAAAATTTTATATTTCTTTTCTTGTTTTTTAATTTATCTAAAACGATATCCATTTTATTTAATGTCATTGGACAAACATCCGGACAATTTGTAAATCCAAAGAAAATTGCTGTTAGAGGACCATTAAAAGATTCTTGAGTAATAGTGTTATTGTTCATATCTTTAAGAGAAAAATCAGAACCTTTAAATGATGCAATAGACTCATCCTTTTTATCTTGCATTGATAAAAAAATCGGCAGCATTATAAATAAAAAAATTACAAGACATCCGCCTATAATACTAATTGAAGTTTTTAATTTCATTATTGTAATATTGTTTATACTGACTATATAAACATTATGTCACTCTTAAAGAAATTATTTGGCACACTAGCCCAAAAACCTTGGGAAGAAAATCAAGCCGCAATTGATAATACTCATTCTGGTCGTACATTTAATCTTTCAAACCAAATGTCAGCGGTAATTATAATTTTTGGTGTTAGTACAGCTATATTTAGTTTGATATTTACAGGATATCTTTATTCTATTCCGCCTGAGCAAGACACAACATTTATTTTAAAAACTTATTTACTATGGATTAATACTTTAGTTTTAATCTTTGTTACTTTTTTCTTTAATAAAATAAGTAGTGATCTTAAAAAAAACTTAACTGATAAAATTAAAAAAAATTTAATTTATGTAGGTGGCTTAAGCTACCTATTTTTATTCTTACAATTAATATTGTGGCATCAACTTATGAAAAGCGGAAATTTTGTAGATACAAATACTTACTTTTCATCTTTTTATATCTTTACCGCATTACATGGAATTCATCTTCTTGGTGGTTTATTTTTTTGGGGAAAAGTTAGCTCAAGAATATTTAAATTAAATGAAAAAGATTATGTAAATGAAGAAAAAAATATAAATGCATTGTCATTGTATTGGTTATTTTTGTTTATTGTTTGGATAGTTTTCTTTGCAATAATGTTTATTTATAATGATGCAGTAATTGCATGGTGCAAATCTTTGATTGCCTAAACTAATTATAAAAATAAAACTAAAATAGTTCCAACTGTAGCAATAATTATTAAAAGTATATTTACTGACTTTAAATATTTCTTTGTCTCAGGTTTAATCTTATCTTTTGAAAAAGCTCCGGCCCCCAAAGATATGACAATATAAAAAAGTAAAACTAAAACGAGTATTGAAATTAAGATTCCTAATTTACCGAACATAATATCCTTGAATATACTAGTATATTTAAGATGATTTTATGACATTTTGTCATAGGTATTTATGTGATTATTATTCTATATAAGCAGCTATGCATCCGGGTATTATATTTTTTTTAGTCGTCCTTGTTTCAATATTATTCCATATTTTCACTCCATGGTATTGGACTGATATCGCTTCAAATTGGAAAGGAATGGACGACACAATTACTCTAACATTCTGGGTTGGGGGAATAGTTTTTATAGCAGTGTGTCTTTTCATGATTTATTGTATTTTTAAATTTTCTTATAAAGAAGATCGTAAAGCAGAGTATAAACCTGAAGATAAAAAATTAGAAAAAATACTTACAATTGCAACAACATTAGGAGTGGTGGCACTGTTAGCACCAGGACTTATGATTTGGAATCAATTCGTTAACGTTCCAAAAAATGCACTTGAGATTGATGTGATGGCTTGGCAATGGGGATGGCAATATAGATTACCAGGAGAAGATGGAAAACTGGGAACTACCCAAGTAACAAATATAAATGATGATAATCCGTTTGGAATTAATTTAGACGATCCTTATGGAAAAGACGATATATTGATACAAACCGATGTAATAAATTTAGAAAATAATAAACCTGTTAAAATATTATTAAGATCAGTTGATGTACTTCACAACTGGTATGTTCCACAATTCAGAGCAAAAATGGATGCAGTTCCGGGAATTGTAACTTATTATTGGTTTGAACCTAATAAAACAGGAGAGTACGAGGTTTTGTGCGCTGAGTATTGTGGTGTTGGTCATTATGCTATGAGAGGTGGAGTTTTAGTGCAAGATAATCAAGATTATGAAAATTGGCTTCAAGAACAAGAAACATTTTCTGACTTAATGGCAAAACAAAAAGTTTTAGAAATTGGTGAAACAAAATTAGCAAAAAAATAAATTAAATGATAATAAAATATATATAATAAAGGAAAAAATGTCAGAGAACTTTAACGATAACAAAACAATACAGGCACAATCTTCGGAAACTGTTTCTGGAGGAGGTTCAGGAGTAACACCTGATATTGACTATGTAAGACCTTCTGAAGTACCAGAGCAGGATTTATATCATGGACATAGTTTTATTACCAAATGGGTTTTTTGCCAGGATGCAAAAGTTATTGGAATTCAATATTTTCTTCTAGCAACATTTACAGGAATAATTGGCCTTATTCTTTCTTGGTTAATGCGTTTACAATTGGGATTTCCAGAACTTGCAGGTTTTATGACTGCAGAACACTATTATCAGTTTGTTACTATGCATGGAATGATAATGGTAGTATATTTTTTAACAGCACTCTTTCTAGGAGGCTTTGGTAATTTTTTAATTCCATTAATGGTTGGAGCTAGAGATATGGTTTTTCCTTACCTTAACATGATAAGTTTTTGGATGTTTTTTATAGCTGTTATGGTTTTAATGGCTAGCTTTTTTGTTCCAGGGGGACCAACAGGAGCTGGATGGACGCTTTATCCTCCTCAAGCAATTTTAGAAGGAACACCAGGATCTGGTATGGGAATAATATTAATGCTTGTATCTTTGGTTTTGTTTGTAGCTGGATTTACTATGGGTGGACTAAATTATTTAATTACAGTTTTACAAGCTCGTACTAGAGGAATGACATTGATGAGACTACCCTTAACAGTTTGGGGCATTTTTACAGCAACTATTTTAGCAATGTTAGCCTTTCCAGCACTATTAGTAGGTGGACTAATGGTAGTTTTAGACAAAATACTTGGAACAAGTTTTTTTATGCCAACAATGTTAAAAGCTGGTGAAATTTTGGAATATGGCGGAGGAAGCCCTATTCTTTTTCAACATTTATTCTGGTTCTTTGGACACCCAGAAGTCTATATTGTTGCTTTACCAGCATTTGGAATAGTTTCAGATTTAATTTCTGTTCATGCAAGAAAAAACATATTTGGTTACAGAATGATGGTTTGGGCAATCATTGGTATAGGTGGTCTAAGTTTTTTTGTATGGGCACACCACATGTATGTTAGCGGAATGAATCCTTGGTTTGGATTTTTCTTTGCATCCACAACACTCATCATAGCGGTTCCTACAGCAATGAAAGTTTATAATTGGATCTTAACTCTTTGGAGAGGAAACATTAGACTTAATGTTGTGATGTTATGGTGTCTTGGTTTTATAGTCACTTTTGTAAATGGTGGTATTACGGGAATTTTCTTAGGAAATGTTACTGTAGATGTTCCGTTATCTGACACTTATTTTGTTATTGCTCATTTTCATATGGTAATGGGTATTGCGCCACTTATGGTAATTATGGGGGCTGTTTACCACTGGTTTCCTTTGGTGGCCGGAAGATTTTTAGATGAAAAATTAGGAAAATGGCATTTTTGGCTTACTTTTTTAGGCGCTTATTCAATTTATTTTCCAATGCACTATCTAGGATTTATTGGAGTACCTAGAAGATATTTTGAGATGTATGATAGTCCATACGTAACTTCAGCAGTAGGAATGAATGAATTTATAAGTGTGGCAGCGTTTATAGTTGGTGCGGCACAATTAATCTTAATTTATAATATTATAAGAACTTTAAAAATAGGAAAACTATCAGGACATAATCCTTGGAAAGCAAATTCATTAGAATGGCTTACTCCTTCTGTTCCTCCCGAACATGGAAACTGGGGTGAGAGACTTCCAGTTGTACACAGATGGCCATATGATTATAGTGTTCCTGGGGCAAAAGAAGATTTTATTACACAAACCACACCTCCAAGTGAAGTTGTTAATACAGAGGTAGAAAAAACTTAAACAATTATGTCTGATCCAAAAATAGAAGGCTACACATTTAAACCAGGTTTTAAAGGAATGGCTGAGGATACAGGTTCTGATCAAACTATTTTTAAAGGTGTGCATTGGGGCAAAGCAATGATGTGGATCTTTTTGTTAAGCGATACATTTATATTTAGTTGCTTTCTAATTTCATACATGAAAGGTAGAGGATCAACTCCAGTTGAATGGCCAAATCCAAGTGAAGTATTTGCATTAGAAGTGGGTGGAGTTCCAGTTCCTTTATTGCTTATAGCTATTATGACATTTGTATTGATTACAAGCAGTGGAACAATGGCTCTTGCCGTAAAATATGGTTATGAAAAAAATAAAAAGAAATGTGGCTGGTTATTATTAGCTACAGCTTTAGGTGGGCTTACTTTTGTAGGGATGCAAGCTTTCGAGTGGACAAAGTTAATTCACGAAGGAGTACGACCATGGGCTAATCCTTTTGGTGCACAACAATTTGGTTCATTTTTCTTTATGATAACTGGATTTCACGGTACTCATGTATCAATAGGTGTAATTTTCTTATCTATTTATGCTTACAAAACTTTTGCAGGTCACTATGATACTCGAAAAAGGGGTTGGTTTACTTCAATAAAAGGTGACTATGTAGAAATTGAAATCCTTGGTTTGTACTGGCACTTTGTTGACTTGGTTTGGGTATTTATTTTTGCATTTTTTTATTTATGGTAAATTGAATTATGAGTGAAACAAAAAAACAAGAACAAACATCAACACATAAGATAGGTATATATCTTTGGATATGGGGTCTACTATTTGTTTTAAGTTTTTTCTCATACATGGTGGATTGGTTTCAATTTCAAGGATTGCTTAGATGGACCTTAATATTGACATTTATGTTTTTAAAAGCTGGATTGATTATGGCTTTTTTTATGCATTTGTTTTGGGAACGTTATGCATTAGTTAATGTTTTATTATGGCCAATGACTGCAATAGCATGCTTTGTATTTCTTATGGTTGCAGAGTTTAGATACACGCTTTTTACTAGATTATTTTATTTTGTTGTAGGAGGATAATAATTTATGGATGGATACACTATATTAGCTGGCTTTTTAATTTTTTTCTTATTATTTATTTATCTAACATGGTTTGGATTTTCAGTAAAAATTGAAAACGAAAAAGAAGATCAGGGATCAGAAATTAAAATTAATCCTTACGACAATCTTCCGTTGAGCAGAAAATTTATTGATAAGAAAAATTCAAAAGTGGGAGTTTTAGATTTAGGTAATCACATTCTTATTATAGGCTTTGTATTATTTGTGATATTTGTTTCTATAAATATAGAATAAATTTTTCTAGACTTACCATCGTTGTCGCATACACTCATATAGTGAATTAATTCATTCATATAGCAAATAATCCATTATGCTTCATTTGATGTGGATCAATTATTATAAAAGAAAACGATAAAATGATTTAAATCAAATTATCTAAATCAACAATCTTTAATATTTTTATCAAGGAGATTATTAAAATGAATGTTGTTCTAGTATCGATATTACTTTTTTTAGTTATCGCCGGTTCTGTTGTTTTTCATATACTAAGTCCTTGGTGGTTTTCCCCATTAGCTTCAAATTGGGGCAGTATAGATAATTCAGTTCTTATAACATTTTGGGTTACCGGTTTCGTATTTGTAGTTCTTAGTTTGTTTTTAATTTATTGCGTTTGGAAATATCGTTACAAAAAAAATAGAAAAGCAGAATACAAACCTGAAAATAAAAAATTAGAATTCATACTTGCATTTGTATCGGCAATTGCAGTTGTAGTACTACTTACACCTGGACTTAAAGTTTGGAATGATTTTATAAAACCTCCAAAGAATGCTGCTGAAGTAGAGGTATTGGGTTATCAATGGGGATGGAATTATAGGTTAGCAGGAAAAGATGGAATATTGGGAAAAACCAGCATTCATAACATATCCGATGAAAATCCTTACGGATTATATTTAGACGATCCTTATGGCCAAGATGATCTAATTGTTCAAGATGCAGATCTTCATTTGCAACTTGATAAACCTGTCAAAT